>Ga0315539_1000084_pt1 | contig 67839 bp, 56 predicted proteins | sample SalMarSW160150MG_FD_203097 | JGI IMG/M metagenome (GOLD analysis project Ga0315539, IMG submission 203097) | Salt marsh sediment microbial communities from the Plum Island Ecosystem LTER, Massachusetts, United States - Salt Marsh Sediment SW1601-150 ...
CAGCTCACCTGGATGTGGTCGAGTTGGAATGTCTCGTCGAAGTACACCTGGACCTCATCGGCGACAATGGCCTCCAGGTCACGCGTGTCCACCGCCTTCTTCTTGTCGGCCACACGGAGGAAGCGCTGATAGACCTTCTCGAACTGCTCGTCATCCAGAGTGTGGCCCAGTTCCTGCAAACGATGCCGCAGTCCGTGTCGCCCCGATCGCGCCGACAACATGATCACAGACTCGGGGGCACCGACGTCCTGGGGATTGATGATCTCATAGGTGGCGCGCTCCTTGAGCACGCCGTCCTGGTGTATCCCAGAGGAGTGCGCGAAGGCGTTGGCCCCGACAATGGCCTTGTTGGGCTGCACCGCGATGCCCATTAACTGGCTGACCAGCCGACTCATGGGATACAGTCGCCGTGCTTCGATCCGCGTGTCCAGCTCGAACAGGTGGCGACGTGTCCTGAGCGCCATCACCACTTCCTCGAGCGAGGAGTTTCCTGCCCGCTCGCCGACTCCGTTCACCGTGACTTCCGCCTGACGTGCTCCGTTCCGCACCCCTTCCAGCGTATTGGCTGTGGCCATTCCCAGATCATTGTGGCAGTGGACGGAGATCACCGCGCGATCGATGTTGGCCACCTTCTCCCTGATGCCCCTGATCAGGGCACCGAATTCACCCGGAGTAGTGTATCCAGTCGTGTCCGGGATGTTGACTACGGTCGCACCCGCGTCGATGACCGCCTCCAACACTTGGTACAGGTAAGACGGATCGGCACGACCCGCGTCTTCGGTGAAGTACTGCACGTCCTCCACATATCTCTTGGCATACTTGACCGCATCCACACCCCATTGCAGCGCCTCCTCACGGCTCGTGCGCAGCTTGCGCTCGATGTGCAGATCTGACACTCCGAGCCCGGTATGGATGCGAGGACGGGCGGCCTTCTTCAAGGACTCTGCAGCTGCATCGATGTCCTCCCGGTTGGCACGAGTGAGCCCGCAGATCGTGCAGTTGCGGATCTCCTCCGAGATCCTCTCCACCGCCCGGAAGTCCCCGGGTGAGGAGATGGGGAAACCGGCTTCTATGACGTCCACACCCAACTGCTCCAATCCACGCGCGATCTCTACTTTCTCGTCAACGTTCAGCGCCGCCCCAGGTGACTGCTCCCCATCTCGCAGCGTCGTGTCAAAGACAACAACGTAATCGTTGCCACTAATGTCACTCTCGTCCATGGTGATTGGTCTCCCTCCGCACAACCCTGGCGTGCCCACTCAGGGCCGGAGGGCGCGCACTTGGGCACCCGCCTGCCACATCTCCGACTCCCTCATCTCCCGCAGCTCCTCCTCCAACTTCTCTCTGTAGTCTGCAGAACTGTTCGCTTGCAGGACGATTTGTGTCTCCGTGCCTGCTACCACGCTCCCGTACAGTTCATCGAACACTGGCGCCACAGCCTCTCGGAATCTGTGCCTCCAATCCAGCGCTCCCCTCTGAGCTGTGGTGCTCGTGTTGGCGTACATCCAGTCCATGCCGTTCTCGCCGACCAGCCTGATCAGACTCTGTGTCAACTCCTCGACTGTCTCGTTGAAGGCCTCGCTCGGGCTGTGTCCATGGGCACGCAGCACCTCGTACTGCGCCTCCATGACCCCCGCCAGTGCGCCCATCAGCACTCCCCTCTCCCCGGTGAGGTCGCTGTACACCTCTCCCTCGAACGTAGTGGGGAAGAGATAGCCCGAGCCGATGCCTATGCCGACGGCCAGAGTACGTTCCAGTGCTCGACCCGTGTGGTCCTGGTGCACAGCATAGCTACTGTTGATGCCGGTGCCGGCCAGGAAGTTGGCCCTGACGCTGGTACCAGAACCCTTCGGCGCAACCATCATCACATCCACGAAGTCCGGCGGTACTACCCCCGTCTGCTCCCGATAGACGACCGAAAAACCATGGGAAAAGTAGAGTGCGTCGCCCTCCTTCAAGTGAGGCTCGATCCTGGGCCACAGCATCACCTGAGCAGCATCGGACACCAACATCTGCACGATGGTCCCCTTCTCCGCAGCCTCCTCGAAGGGCAGGAGGGTCTTGCCCGCCTCCCACCCGTCGTTCAGTGCCTTGTCCCACGAGCGCTTCCGTTCGGGCGAGCCTCCGACAATGACGCTGATCCCGTTGTCCCGCAGGTCCAGCGCCTGAGCCGGTCCTTGCACCCCGTAGCCCAGGACTGCCACTACCTCGTCCTTCAGGACCTCGCGAGCCTTCTCCACGGGGAACTCATCCCGGGTCACTACCTCTTCCACCGTTCCACCAAAATCGATCCTTGCCACAAACATCCTCCCTGAGATCTACTGGGGTTCGCTCCCCCGCAACATAGCGATCCGTCCACTGCGCACCATCTCCACGATGCCGAAAGCTCCCAGCACCTGGACCAGACCTTCCACCTTCTCATCGGTACCAGTCACCTCGATCACCAGCGTATCCAGACCGACATCCACCACCCGTGCTCGGAAGGTATTGACGATCTGCAGCACTTCTAGTCGAGCACCGCCGCTCACGCGCACCTTGATCAGCGCCAGGTTGCGCGCGACGGTGGGCTGTTCGGTGATGTCCTCGACGTTTACCACGTTGACCAGCTTGTTCAGGTTCTGCGCGACCTTCTGTGCCCCAATTAGATCGCTTTCCACCACAATGGTCATCCGCGACAGCCCCGGTTCCTCCGAATGCCCCACGGTGAGGCTTTCGATGTTGAACGCTCGCCTGCGAAGCAGGCCCGCTACCCGAGCGAGCACTCCTGGTTTGTCCTCCACCAGCGCGATCAAGGTCCGACTCATAAGTGCCCCTCCCGGCCCGTCTCCGCCTCGCCAACAAGATCGGGCCTGCGGATCATCTCGTGGAGAGCGGCGCCCGGTGGTACGATCGGATACACGTTCCCATCATCGCCTTCCCGGGCGACCTGGAACTCGATGAACGCAGGCCCTGGCTGGCTCCGGGCTGCACCAATCGCCGCCAAGGTGTCGCCGGGATCGCTGACGCGCCAACTCGGGATGCCGTACGCCTCCACCAGACGCACGAAATCAGGATTGGCCAAAGGAGTCGCCTCGTACCGCCCGCCGTAGAACATCTCCTGCCACTGGCGCACCATGCCCAGAGAGCCGTTATTGAGCAGGGCGATCCGTACTGGCAGGTCCTCCTGCACCAGCGTCCCCAACTCCTGCATGGTCATCTGAAAGCCGCCATCGCCCACGATAGCCCACACCTCTCTGTCAGGCTCCGCGATCTGCGCGCCGATGGCTGCCGGAAGGCCGAAGCCCATCGTCCCCAGTCCTCCCGAAGTGATCAGGTAATTGGGGCAGTCCAGTTCGTAGTAGAGAGCAGTCCACATCTGATGTTGACCCACATCTGTCACCACAATCACCTGTCCCCCGGTCTCCTGCTGTAGTGTATCGATCACGTAGGGAGCAACGAGACGCCCATTCGATGGCCGGTCTAGGATGTCTCGGCTATGCGATTCCCCCCGCCACCGCTCAATCTCCGCCAGCCAGGGTCGCTGGCTGACTGTTTCAGTCAGCGGTAGAATCTCGTCGAGGAACTGCCCCACGTCTCCCAGGATCGCCACGTCAGCGCGCACGATCTTGTTCAGCTCGGCGGCATCAGTGTCCACGTGGACCTTGCGAGCCTTCGGTGCGTAGCGCTCGAGCCTTCCCGTGACACGATCGTCGAACCTCATCCCCAGGGCGAGCAGAAGATCGGCCTCCTGTATGGCGTGGTTGGCGTAGGCCTCGCCATGCATGCCCATCATGCCCAGCGACAGAGAGTGGTGGCCCGGGAACGCACCCTTGCCCAGCAGGGTCACAGCGACGGGTACCTGTATCCTCTCAGCGAAGGCTCTCATTGTCTCCACCGCGCCCGACATCAGGACCCCGTGGCCGGCCAGGATCACGGGCCGTTCGGCCTCGTTGATCAGGTCAGCGGCCTCTCGCACCTCAGCAGGATCCACTGGTACCACCGGCTGATACCCCGGCAAGGGAACATCGCCGTCCGGGGGTACGAAGGCTGTCTCTGCCTGCTGGACGTCCTTGGGAAGGTCGATCAGAACAGGACCCGGCCTGCCGCTGCGTGCGATGTAGAAAGCCTCGTGTATGACGTCCGCGAGATCGTCCACGTCGGTCACCATGTAGTTGTGCTTGGTGATGGGCAGAGTGATCCCAGTGACATCAGACTCTTGGAAGGCGTCGGATCCTATGAGCGCAGTAGACACCTGACCGGTGATGCAGACCATAGGTGACGAGTCCATCATGGCGGTGGCGATCCCGGTGACCAGATTGGTGGCCCCTGGCCCCGATGTCGCTATGGCCACCCCCACTCGTCCGGATACTCGGGCATATCCATCGGCCGCATGGGCCGCGCCCTGCTCGTGCCGGACGAGGACATGGCGGATGCCGTACTCCTGAAGGCAGTGATAGGTATCCAGAATCGCGCCCCCAGGGAGGCCAAACACGACGTCCACGTCCTCCCTCCTCAGCATCTCCCAGACGATTTGTGCCCCTGTGCGTCTCATTGCTCCCCCCGTGTCCTTTCGTTTTCACAACTCTGTGTGGCCAAGAAACACCGAAGCCGCCCGTTTGGGCGGCTTCTCGTGTCTTCTCCTCGTCCTCTTCTCTAGCCTCGGCTCATCCTTGCCGCCCCAACCGTTAGCGTGTCCTGCTAAGCAGCACAATAATGACGACGACAATAGCTAGGCCTAGCAGCCGGCGGCTGCTGGCGAGAATCCTCCGGTCCAACGTGGCGGCGTGTGCTCTTGTCTGTAGATGTGAGGTCATTCCTGACAGCCTCTGCTCGTGTACAGTGTTGCTTCTGCCGATGCGCACATAGCATCAGAGCCGCCCCGTTGGGCGGCTCTGGTTTACTCTACTCTCCGGTGCTGGCTACACCTGCCCAACAGGTTATGGCTCCTCCCCAAGAATCAGGACGAGAACCACGTCGGACAGAACAACGATGCTCTTGTCAGTGTTGCTCATCACCAACTCGCCTTCTACAACCTTTCGGCCAGTATACAACATCTCCGTCCATCTGTCAAGCACTCTCGCGCCCGGAACTCAGAACTTTAAGGTTGTACCCACAGCACTCCGCACGAACTCCTCCGGCATCTCCGCCGCGAAGCGCCGCGTGGCCTCGAAACCGCTGCAATGCGCCGGCATGATCAAACGTGGGGCCACTCCCTTCAGCGCTTGGATGCTGCGCTGCATCGTCTCCTCGTTCGCATCGCACAGATGGAAGCCGCCGATGACCGCGTGGACACTCTCCACTCCAGAGACCTCCTGGGCGTAGAGCACAGTATTCACGATCCCCGAATGAGCGCAACCGGTGATCACCACCAGCCCCTTACCTTTGGCATTGACGACAATTGCCTGGTCATCCTTGATAAGATCGGCTATCAGCTTCCCCCCGTCACTGTAGAAAAGGCGATCCGAAACTCGCTCGAATCCCGTCCGCCGGGGGATCTCGCCTGTAACCAGACATCCGTTCGCGAGCTGCCGCGGCCCTTCAACGTAGACCATGTTGGCACCAGCCTGCTGCCAGGCTTCCGCGCTTTCTTGCCACGGTCCCTCCCTGCTACCATCGGTCAGAACCCGCCACCGCTGGAGGAAGGCATCTGGATGAACAACTACAGGGGTCCTCTCGCCCCTCATCCGAAGGAACTCCACCACAGAGCCCGTGTGGTCGCGGTGCCCGTGACTGATCACCATCTCGTCCACGTCCTTCGGCTCTATCTCCAGGAGCGGAAGGTTGTGTGGGACAGCCACGTTGGTGTGGCCTGCATCCAGTAGCACCTCGTGCCCCTCAGAACCCAACCGGAGGTAGATTGACAGACCATGCTCAGCAAGCAAGGGCTTCCGATCCGAGCCATATCTCTCTACGCCGGGCTTCGAAGGCGCGAACACGTCAGCATAGTTATCCACCACGAAAGTCACGGTTACGTCAGTGGTCTCACCGAGCTTCATCAGCGACTCCTTCATCATAACGTCACCCGCCCTTCGCCCAGCAGTTCCGGCCTGTGCAGGTCTTCGTACTCCACACCCCACACCTCCACGTCGTACTCTCCCGGGCCAAGCCCAGAAACCTCGGCCGCTATGTAGTATTCGCACATGCAGCGACAGATCTCTCCGACATTAGTCTCCATGATGCGAATCGCGTTCCCCTCTCGCTCCAGGGTGAGCTCTAGCTCAGCGCAGCAGACATACGTGAGTCTCTGCTCCAGGTGGATGGCATCCGCATTACTGGTGATCTCCACCTCGCTGGTCACGCCTCCGCGGCTCGTGTCGGACTCATCCGTGCATCCGCCCACGGCATACTCCAGCGCAGGTCGCGTGGTCCCGAAGCCAGAGCAGCCCATCAGCACGCCGCAGAGACCAGCACACATAAGGGTTTTGCTCAACGCGCGCATACTCCCTCCACCCCGTATCACCGCCCACAGCGCGAATTCGCGGTCCAGGCTACATAGTATCACGTGGGTACTCGGTTCGCAAGGATCCGGCGGTGGGCTGCCCGTCGATGCGGCCTGCGGCCTGCTCAGGATGTATCCGCAGGCGGGGAAGGAAGAGATCACGCAACATGCGTATCTGGCAGGCTTCCTACCCACGCCAGACCTTGAGAGCGCACTCCTAGGCCACAAGGCTGGCGCCACACAGGGGCCCCCAGGCCTTTGGAGCAGCGGCTACACTACCACGTCTGCATCTATTGACCTGTCGTCTAAGGCAAGCTATAATCCCTTGTGCACGACCTGTCAGCCTGCGATTTCTTGCCGTCACCCTATCGAGCAGAGGATGTGTACGTCGTGACCAGAAGCCCAGGCGAACACATAGATGCTGAGCCTCCAGGACCGCAGCCCGACGCTTTCTTTCGAGCGCTCTTCGAGCTCTCTCCCGAAGCGGTTCTCCTCACCAATGCACAGAGCAACGCCATTCTCAACGCCAACCAGGCCGCGTGTGACCTCACCGGCATGTCCAGAGATGAGCTGTTGGGCCTTGATCTCGCTCGGCTCTACTCCTCACAATACGCCGAGGAGTATCGGGCCGCGCTTCAGGCGGGCCATGCGCCGAACCGTGTGGCCACTGAGGACGTACTGATCCAGAGACCCTCAGGCGAGGTGGTCCCGGCCCGTGCTTCAGCCGCAATCCTCGCTGTGTCCGGACAAAGAGTAGTCCGCTGGGTCTTGCGCGAGATTGCCGCCGAGGGCGCTGCCGACGATCGCCGAGGACAGAGCCGCGATCAACTGGCTGCCCTGAACGCCATCGCCAATACGGTGGCCGGTTCACTGGACCTAGAAGGCATTTTGGACCGCGCCCTGGATAAGGTGTTGGAGGCGATGAAGGTGGACGCGGGGGTAATCACCTCGTTCGACCCTCAAACGGGGGAGATGACGCTGATGACCCATCGCGGTCTGAGCGATGAATTCGTTCAGGGCATGCGAAGGCAGAGGCACAAGGTGGACAGGGAGTTGGCCAATACCATTCCCGGCGTCGAGGAAGCCATTCTGATACAGGATCTCCCGAAAGATCCTCGTGCGGCATCCTTCGCGAAAGATTTCGAGAAGGAGCGGCTGCGCTCAAGTGCGGCTGTGCCCCTCCAATCCAAGGGCAAGGTGTTGGGCATGCTCGCTGTAATCAGCCGCGAACCTCACAAGTTCACCTCCCAGGATGTGGAACTGCTGACCGCCATCGGCAGACAGATCGGGGGGGCGATAGAGAATGCCAGCCTCTATCAAGAGGAGATGCAAAGGGTGTTCGAGATGGAAGCCCTACGCAAGACCACGCTCGACATCTCGAGGCAGCTAGACCTGCCCCAACTCCTCCGGTCCATAGTGGAGAGGGCTTCTGCCCTGGTGGGAACACCAGGCGGCGGTCTGTACCTCTACCACGAGGAAGAGGAAGAGCTGGAGTTGGTGGTCAGCCAATACTTGGATCATGACCTCTGCGGCACTCGCCTGAAGCTCGGAGAGGGCCTCTCCGGAACAGTAGCCTTGACCGGGGAACCCATGCTCGTTGAAGACTATCAGAACTGGGAGGGTAGATCCTCGCAATACGAGGGCATGCCTTTCCGGGGAGTAGCGGCGGTTCCCCTGAAGTGGGGAGACAGGATCCTCGGTGTCGTAAACGTGACCGACGTCGGGCAAGCTAGTGCGTTCACCGACGGTGATCTTTCGCTATTGGAGCTTTTCGCGAGTCAGGCCGCCATCGCCATTGAGAATGCGCGGTTGTACTCCAGGCAGGAACAAAGAAGCCGCGAGTTGATGACCCTGCACGACACCTCCCTACACATCACTAGCCGAGTCGATGTGGACAGTGTGCTGGACGCCATTGCCGTGGGGGCGGCCGAGCTCCTGGATGGTCTGACGGCGGAGCTCTACCTGTACCGCCCATCCCGGGGAGATCTAAAGAGCGCCGCGTCCAGCGGTCTGCCGCCTGAACTGGTGGGCGGCGTCCTTCGACGGGGGGAGGGAGTGGCCGGCAGAGTCCTGCTCACAGAAGCGCCTCTGATCGTGGATGACTATGACTCATGGGAGGGGAGAACTCCAGCCTTTGCCAGCTATGGCTTCGCCCGCGTCGTGGGCGTGCCCATCAAGTACGGCAACGACCTCCTGGGCGTGTTGCTGGTGGACAGGCCACGGAGCAAGCCGCCGTTCAGGGGCAGCGACGTCAACCTGCTCACACTGCTGGCCAATCAGGCTGCCATCGCCATCGAGAACGCCCGCCTCCACGACCAAACCAAGCGACGCCTCGAGGAACTATCCGCAATAGAGGAGATCGTCGGCGAGCTTTCATCCACTTTGGACCTCGGCAAGGTCATTTCGATGGTGCTGGACAAGGCCGTCGAGGCCACGGAGGCCTCTGCGGGATCCATCGACATTGTGGCTGAGGATCGTAGCTGCCTGATCTGGCTTGCCCACCGAGGCTACCCCCCGCGAGCAGCATCTCAATATGCGCCCGCTTCCAGCATAGAGAGGGGCATTGTGGGAAGGGTCGCCAGAACTGGAGGACTGGCCCTGGTCGATGATGTCAGCAAGGACCCAGACTACCTCGGGGTCGTACCTGATACGAGATCCCAACTCACTGTCCCCATCATTATCGAAAAGGCTGTGGCTGGCGTGATTGTGCTGGAGAGCCCCAAGCTGGGCGGCTTCACCCAGGAGCATGCAGACTTCGTCCAGCATCTGGCCGAACATGCCGCCGTGGCCATGGACAACGCACAACTCTACGAGCGCTTGACGAGATCCGAAGAACGGTACCGAGCCTACGTGGAAAACGTCCCCGACGCCATCTGGGAGGCAGATGCCGACTGGCGCTTCACCTATTGGAGTCCCCAGGTCGAGAGCCTCACCGGTTACGCGCCAGAGGAACTGTTGGGGCACACTCCAGATGGGATACTCGTCCACCCAGACGATGTGGAAGAGTTCAGAGACAATTTCCACCGCATGATCGAAGAGAAGAACGAAGAAACCACCCTGCGCCACCGCGCACTCCACAAGGACGGCTCCTTTCTACACCTGGAAGTCAGTGTGAAGCCAATGTGGGATGATCATGGAGGGCTCGTCAAGTATGGAGGAGTGGCGCGGGATGTGTCGGAACAGATTCGGCTGCAAGCGCACGTGGTACAGTCAGCCAAGCTCTCCGCCATCGGACAGATGATCTCGGGAGTGGCTCACGAACTGAACAACCCTCTGACTACCGTCATGGGATACACACAACTCCTACAGGCCCGCGACGCAGACGACAGTGTCCAGGCGGATCTCCAGAGGATCTACGAGGGCGCATCGCGGGCCCAGCGGATCGTGCAGAATCTGCTCACCTTCTCGCGCCAGAAGAAGCCAGAAAGGACCCCCACCGACGTCAACGAAGTCATTGAACACACCATGACCCTGAGACGACACCAACTCCAGGCAGACAATGTTGAGGTCGTCACAGACCTGGCAGACAACCTGCCCTGGACGATGGCCGATGGCTATCAACTCGGGCAAGTCTTTCTCAACATCGTCAACAACGCTCACCAGGCCATGTCCCAGGTCCCAGGCAGGCGCATCCTTACCGTGAGGAGTGCGCTCACAGACGCCACCACCATTCGTGTCACCTTCGCCGACACTGGGGGCGGCATCCCCCAGGAGATACTGGACAAGGTGTTCGACCCGTTCTTCACCACCAGGGATGTGGGAGTGGGTACTGGCCTCGGACTGTCAGTAGCTCACGGCATCGTCCAGGAACATGGCGGACGCATCTGGGCCGAGAGTGCACCGGGCAAGGGAGCGACATTCATTGTAGAGCTGCCCGTCAAGAGCTGGGTTGAGGACATGGACGTACCCACATCGGATGATTGATCCGCTCCGAGCTATTCTTGGCCTGGCAAGACCCTGATTCTCTCCCAGGTCCAAACGACAGTAAGGGATGGACGCTCTTGCCAGAAGGAGGTCATAGCAGTGGATCCCGCACTTGCGGACCCACTCCGTCAGCGGGATGTGCTGCGGTCCAGCGCCCAGGCTTTCCTGAAGGGACGCCGAGGCAGGTCCCTCCGGCAAACTCTGCCCGTGGAAGACTGGATGATAGCCGTTCGACAGATCCTGGCCTGAGCAGAGATCGAGGCGGACAGATACTCCTCGTCCAGTCAAGTGAGGTAGGGAATGGGTCAACAGAAAGTGCTGGTCGTGGACGACGAGAAACACATCATCGACCTGGCAAGAATGTACCTGGAGAGAGAAGGTTTCACCGTGGAGGAAGCCCTCGACGGGGCGGAGGCACTGCGCAAGATACGCAGCCTGAACCCTGCCCTCGTCGTCCTCGACCTGATGCTCCCCGAGGTGGACGGCTGGGAGGTCTGCCGCCGGACCCGTGTCGATTCAGATGTCCCCATCATCATGCTCACAGCCCGGAGCGACGATGTAGACAAGATTGTGGGACTGGAGCTGGGCGCCGACGATTACTTGACCAAACCCTTCAACCCCCGTGAGCTGGTCGCCCGAGTGAAGGCCATCCTGCGACGCTATGAGAGAAGCCTCCGCCCGGGCAAGGCGTTGCACCTGGGCGACCTGACCATCGACCCCTCTAGCCGGGAGGCGACGCTGGGCACCCAGACCCTCGAACTGCGCACCAAGGAGTTCGACCTGCTCTACACCCTGGCTGAGCACCGGGGCCAAGTCCTCACCCGGGAGCAACTGCTCGAGTTGGTGTGGGGCTACGACTTCTATGGCGAGACCCGCACCGTTGACGTCCACATCGCGCACCTACGCAAGAAGCTGAGAGGCAGCGAGGTGCAGATAGAGACGTTGCGGGGCGTGGGATACAAGCTGGTGGTCTAGACAGCATGTTCACCACCTTACGTTCGCGGCTCATCGCATCCTATATCCTGATCATTGTGGTCTGCCTGACGGTCGTGGGGATCGTGCTAGCTGTCCTGCTCATACCTCAGGTGTCTCGGCTCACCTACCTACGCCTGGCCGAGCAGGGACTGCCCATTGCGCTGCGAGTGATCAACCTCCGAGGGCAGGGTCTCACCGCAGAGCGCATCATCGAAACGCTGGAGCAGAGGGGCGGCACAGACGGTAGCCCGCTTCTGATCGTCACCGGTGAGGGTTTGGTTCTGGCCAGCACCGAAGACCGTTGGGTGGGTCGGGAGCTCGACATTCCTCTCCAGCCAGCAGAACGCCGCGCATCCCTGCGGACGTACGCCCAGGGGCGTCTGACAACTGGCCAAGGTCTCTTCTACTACGTCGCCCTGCCCACCAGTCTCCGCGCCGCCGCGACTGAGTCAGAATCGGACACGTGGTACGTAGTACTGCTGTCTCAACCTCGTCAGGTGCTGGCCTCGCTGCTCGCCGAGATCTCCATCGGCATTCTCGCCACCGGCGGCGTGGCCCTGCTGGTGTCCGTGGGCGTCGGCTTGCTTGTCGCCCGTTCCGTCGCCAAGCCTCTACAACGCATCACGATGGCCACAGAGGAGATAGCACGAGGCGACTACGAAGGGGAACTCCAGATCACTTCCCCTGAGGAGATAGGGCGCCTGGCTACCAGCTTCAACGCCATGGCCCGCGAAGTCCAAGCCTCCCGACAGGCACAGCGCGACTTCATCGCCAACGTCTCCCACGACCTCAAGACGCCGCTGACTTCCATCCAAGGATTTTCCCAAGCCATTCTGGACGACACAGCGGCCGACGAAGCGTCCCGCCGGCGCGCAGCACAGATCATCTACGACGAAGCTGATCGCATGACACGCCTGGTGAACGATCTGCTGGACCTGGCCCGCATCGAGGCAGGACAGGTGGTCATGGCCCGGCAGCCCATCGACCTCTCAGCATTGTTGCAGGATTGTGCTGAGAAGGCGAGTCTGCGAGCCCAGCAGGGGCAGGTGACTCTCCGAGCGGAGTCGGATGGCGGCCTGATGGCCACTGGTGATCGCGACCGTCTGGCCCAGGTGCTTGGCAATCTGCTGGACAACGCCCTAAGACATACACCGCCCGGAGGCACAGTCAGCCTCTCTGCGCACTCACTGATCACAGAACCCGCGAGGCCCAGGGAAGAACCCCGACGCCTCGTGGAGATCAGCGTGACGGACACAGGCGAGGGAATACCTCCTGAGGACCTCCCGCGCATCTTCGAGCGTTTCTATCGTGGTGACAAGTCCCGCGCCAAGACCGGCAAGGGCGCCGGGCTGGGACTGGCTATCGCCCAGGAGATCATCCGCGCCCACGGAGGGCAGATAGAGGTCGAGAGCGTAGTCGGCCTGGGCACCAAGTTCACCATCACCCTCCCGCAGCTCACCGAGACAGAGTAGCCCGAAAGGTGAGCTGCGTTCGTTCACAACCCCCTCGGTAGCATTATCATTTGAGTGAACTATACCTCTTCGGTAACATTATACGTGAGTGAATGCGGCACCTTGAATTCACGGGCCGAGTGGACTATAATACATCTAGAGATAGTGGCCGCTGATAGCCCTCACCGTTGACCCAATCGCTCTGTGGAATACGATCATGGACAACCGTCACAGAAGAGCCCTAGTCTGCTACCTGTTGCTCATACTGGTGGCCCTGCCTCTGGCCCATCCAGCGCAGGCCCAGGGTGCCTCTCACGTCGACGTCCTCACCGTTGAGGGCGCTATCACCCCCATCGTGGCCAGCTACGTCTACCGAGGGATCGAAACGGCGCAGCGGGATGGCTCTCTATGTCTCATCATAGAGCTCGATACGCCAGGTGGCTCAGTAGACGTAACAGAGCAGATAGTGCAGAGCATGAGGGCCGCCAGCGTGCCCATCGTCATCTATGTGCAGCCCGAGGGGGCGAAAGCCGCTTCGGCTGGGACATTCCTCGCCTTCGCCGCCGACTTTGCGGTCATGGCCCCCAGCACTCGCATAGGTGCTGCCCATCCCGTGGATATGTCAGGGCAGGAGATGTCCGAGGCCGTCGAAGCCAAGTCTGTGAACGACGCTGTCGCCATGATCAAGGGGCTGGCCGCGGCCCGAGGGCCTGATGCCGTCGCCTGGGCCGAGCGAGCGGTCCGCGAGAGTTCATCTATTACCCAGGATGAGGCGCTGGAGTTGGGTGTTGTGGACTTCGTTGCGCAGGACCTTGGTGAGGTGGTGGCCGCCTTACACGGCCGCGAGGTCGCCGTGGGAGACGAATGGGTCACCCTGGCCACCCAGGACGCGAGCATCAACCGCCTCCCCATGAACGCCATCGAGGGCTTCCTGCACACCATCACCAACCCCAACATCGCCTTCCTGCTCATGACTCTCGGTTTGAACGCCATCATCTTCGAGTTGTCGCAACCAGGTGGCTACTTGTCAGGCGTCGTGGGTGCCATCTGCCTCGTCCTGGCGCTCTTCTCGCTGGGCGTGCTCTCTGTCAACTGGACTGGGCTGATATTTGTCGCCCTGGCCTTCATCCTTCTCATCGCCGACGTCAAGGCCCCCACTCATGGAATCCTCACCGCCTTGGGGGTGGTGTCATTCATCCTGGGTTCTATGATCCTGTTCAGCTCTCCCTTCGCCCCAGTGTCTCGGGCGCTGGTGGTTACGGTTGGTCTCACGACCGGCGTGTTCTTCGCTTTCGTCGTAGCCAAAGTCTTCGGCATCCACCAACGCAGACCGACCACTGGCCTGGAAGGACTGATCGGTCAACCCGCAGTGGCTCGATCAGATCTCGCTCCCACAGGCACAGTATTCCTCAAGGGCGAGCTATGGCAGGCTGTGACCAGTGAAGGAACTGTCAAACGGGGCGAGCAGGTGGAGGTTGTGGCGGTTGAAGGATTCAAGCTGCGCGTAGCGAGGGCGACTGGAGAGTCCACTCGCCCTTGAGTATCGGATCGGGTTAGACAGGCGAAAAGGAGGAAAGAATTGTGGAACAGATACTAGAACTTCTGACCGGCCTGGGATTCAGCGCCTTGGTTGTGGTTATCCTCTTGCTGGGGGTGTTGAGTTCGGCCATCAAGATCGTCCAGGAATACGAGCGAGGAGTGATATTCCGCCTGGGCCGTCTCGTGGGGGCCAAAGGACCCGGCCTCTTCTTCATCATCCCCATGGTGGACCGTATGGCCAAGGTCGATCTCAGGGTGGTCACACTGGAAATCCCCTCTCAGGAGGCGATAACCAAGGACAATGTCACCGTCAAGGTGAACGCGGTGGCCTTTTTCCGCGTTGTGGATCCCTCCGCGGCCATCGTGCAGGTAGAGGATTTCCGCAAAGCGACCTGGCAAATCGCTCAGACCACTCTGCGCAGCGTCTTGGGTCAATCGTCTCTGGATGAACTGCTCACCCATCGCGAGACCATCAATGAGAAACTCCAGAAGATCATAGACCAGCAAACCGAGCCCTGGGGCATCAAGGTTAGCATCGTCGAAGTCAAGGATGTGGAGCTGCCCGAGACCATGAAGCGAGCCATGGCCAAGCAGGCCGAGGCAGAGCGCGAGAAGCGGGCCAAGATCATCCATGCCGAGGGCGAGGTCGCGGCTTCCCGGAACTTGAGGGACGCTGCGGGCACCATGGCTCAGGAGCCGGCGGCCATCCAGCTGCGGTATCTTCAGACCCTGACCGAGATCGCGGTGGAGAAGAACTCGACCATTATCTTCCCGGTGCCCATCGAGTTCATACAGGCCTTTGCCAAGATGTTCGGCCAGAAGGAGAGCGAATAGCGCTTCGGGAGGCACCCGACGGATCGCTGGGAATATCAGATCACCACCCACCCGGTGGAAGAGGTGCTCAAGGTCCGTGAGGAACTGGGGCATCCTCCCGACCCTGCCGGTCCCACAATCGTCTATTGTGACGTCGAGGGCCAGTGCTTCTTCGACGAGGCCCCCAACCCCTATGTAGAGGCCATCGTTCACATCCTCAACGAGAGGGGCGAACAGGGCTGGGAGCTGGTGCAGATAGCCTTTCGTGAGGCAGACTTTTTCTGTGTCTGGCGAAAAGAGGTGTAGTCACTCCACGGACTCCCTGGATCTTCACACTACAAGCGCCCGCTCTCCTCGCGGGCGCTTGCTGTCTCCTGTGTTGTGGTGCTAGGGGGTGAGTGCACCCGCTTCCCTCCTCCCACTGTGGCCAAGATGGGATCACGGATGCCTCTTTGCCTCCTGGGGGTCTGTCATCCCGAACCTAGGGAACTTCGATCTCAGACACGGGGATGGCTACCAGGTGCAGACTTACCTCCCGGTCGAGTTCCTCGTGCACGACTGTCACCAGGCGGTCGGCGAGTCCCTCCTCCAGCCCCCCCCTGGCATAGACGGTCACCAGTAGACTCAACTCCTCCCCTTCCCGTTCGACGTCCAAGCCCACAAGTGACACACCCTCCAGATCGTCCAGCTCCCGGCCGATCACGCGTCTGACCACCTCCTCCTCTTGGCTGGCCTGAACACTCCTTCCGGAGACGAAGCCCAGCGGCAGCGAGATCACCAGCAAGAGGAGTATGGAGACGACGAGTCCACGGCGTAAATGGCTTTTTCTCTCTCTGACGCCCCTCGCCGGACGGAAACCCAAGAGCAGGAAGATGACGGCCCCGGCAAGTATGATGCCGATGAGGTTCGTCCCGAATAGCAGCATCCCACCACCCGCCACGGCGAACCGGCGAGCCGCGAGGCCCACACCCACAACGCCCAGGGGCGGCACCAGGGCTGCAGCGATGGCCACCCCTGGCAACGCAGCGGACACATCCTTGCGAGACAGCGCGTAGGCCCCGGCGGCACCCGAGGCCAGAGCGATCATCAAGTCCATCAGATTCGGAGTCGTCCGAGCCAGAATCTCTGCAGTCGGCTGACCTAGAGAGAATACCGATGCGAGAAACAACGCAACGACCACTGCGAGGAAGATGCCTTTCACAGTGGATTCTGCCGCATCCCGCAAGAGACGGATGTTACCTTGAGCGATAGCGAGGGCGATCCCAATGATGGGGCTCATCAGCGGAGCCACCAGCATTCCCCCGATGATCACAGCCGCGCTATTGAGGAGCAAGCCCAGAGTGGCAATGGTCGCGGCAAGGGTGGTCATCACAAAGTAATCAATGTCAGTCCGGGCTCCTTCCCTGATCTCGCGGTAGACCGACGACCTCTCCTCCGCGTCCAGGGTGGGCAGCACACCGTAGACCGTGCTCCACACCCGTCTGAGCCAGAACTGAGGCAGCGGCGCTCGCTGCTTCACGATCATGACCGGCACCGGGGACTTACGCGCTATTCTTTCCGGTATCGTGCCGAACAGCACTCTGTCGAAGAGACCTTCTTCAGAAGCCCCCAGGAGCATCAGATCGTAATCCTCCGCCTCCGAGAGAATGCCGCGCACGATACCGGGAGCGGTCACCAACCTGGTCTTGATCAGCTCGTCGGTGGGCAAGCCCTGTATGGTTCGGGCTATCATATCCATGCCGTGCTGGCGCTCTTCTTCCGTCGCACCCTCGCGACAGACGTATACCACCGTCACCTGGCCTCCATAGAGACCAGCTAGCTTCACGCCTACTTGGGCAGCAATGGAGGCATGGGGACCGCCGCTCGTGGGCAGGAGGATCGTCTTCGGCGTGGAAAGCTGGTCACCCTTCACCAGCACCACGTCGCATGGCGCATTCTCGACCACCGGATCCAGGGTCTGGCCTAGAATCCGTCCCTTGGTCTCACTATATCCCTCCCAGCTCAAGAGGATCAGATCGCACTTCTCCTCCGTGGCCGTGTCTATGATCCCCTGAGACACGCTGCGGGCCACCCTCGTAACTGGTGTGAGGGATACCGAACCCGTGTCTTCTGCCCCCAGAGACCAACTGAAGACCGACTCGACCCCCTGGGCCTTCCTCGCGCCCTCGTGCAGAGGAACCTGGGCAGGCAACGTTACCACCCTCAAAGGCAGGACCTCCCCACCCTCGCCACCCGCGAGAGCCACCGCCAACCTGATCAGTTGTGACGGCCTCTCACTTGGTCCCACGGGCACCAGGACGCGATACCGGGCTTCTGTTGGCTCTCGTCTCGTCCTGAAGACCACGACGCCTTCCTGTCCCTCGATGAGCTTGCCCCTGGCATAAGCGATGTAGACGCCGAAGCCCACCGCAAGCCAGATCGCGCCCACCGTCACAGCAGAAGCGCCCATGATGGGCATCAGGAACACATTGACCACCAAGGCGAGAGCCGGGAATAGGGGTCGCACCGGCAACCGAAAGCTGGACACTTGCTCCTCGTTGCGCTCGCGGACCGCGTCACCCACCGCAACCATGCTCATCACAAACAGAGCACAGAAACCCCCCAGCCTGGCCACAAGCTCCAGTCCGCTCGTGAGGCACAGCAGAGCAGCCGCCAATCCAGCAAGTATCAACAGGACGTGCGGCGTTTGCCACCGGGTCGCGCGCCGCCTGAGGAGCTCCGGAAGAACTCCGTCTTGGTCCATCACCTGAGCCTGGCGCACCACCGACAGCAGGGCGGAGTTCATGGCCAGCAGCATGAATATCGCAGACAGAAGCAGCATCGCGAGCTGCCCGTACCCGCCAAGGAAGAACTGGGCCATTGCTGCCACCGGCAAGGCCGTCTCACCGAGCCTTGCGCTCGTCAACACACCTCCCGCCGCAAGGGCCACAGCCACGAACAAGAAGGTTCCCAGGCCTACAGTGGCCAAGAAAGCCTGCGGGACGGCCCGTCTGGGCTGCCGAATCTCAGAGACGGTCAGGGGCACCGATTCGAGGGCCAAGAAACCAATCAACAGTAGCGAGAGACCCGATTGCACACCCAGGTAGCCGTGGGGCGAGAAAGGCCGGTAGTTGTCCAACTGAATGCGCGGCAGACATAGAACACAGAGCAGCAGTAGCGCGGCGAAAGCCAACCAGGTAACCACGTCACGGGCCCGCCGGTGGCTCCAACCTCCCAGAACATTGTAGGCAGCGATGATCAGGGTAAGGAGCGCGGCCAACAGCGACTCAGGCAAGTCCACGCCCAGGTAGGCACCGAAGATGGCGCCCACAGTCGCGGCGAAACCCAGAGCCAGCAGCGCACAAAGGAGAAGACTGCCCAGGAGAACCGCCCAACCGGTCAGGAACGCTACCGGTCCCCTGGTCGCCTCGGAGAGCAAGGTGTAGGCCCCTCCTTCGCGCCCGCTCGACGTGAGCAGTTCGACGTAGCACAGGAGGGTGAGGCAAACCACCACGCCTGCCAGGAGGTACGATACCGCCGCAGCCGGGCCTGCCGCAGCCATCACCGATCCCTGCAAAGCGAACACCGCGGTCGCCACGAGAATGGCCAGGCTGCGCGACACCGCGCGAGAGGCGCTCAGTTCCCGACTATAGCGTACCTCGACAGCCGCAGTCTCTTCAGCCACGGCGCACACCTCCCCCAGAAGGGCGACCCAATCCTAACACAAACACAGCCAATTGCCCAACAGCAGGCCCGTGCGAACGATTCTCGGTACTCCGGTGGTCAGTCTGAGAACGCTTGCTCATGAACGCACCCCAGGGCCGCGCTTGAGGAAAGGAGGGTGCTGACGACCGGCATCGTGGGCGGTGGTGAACTGCTCCTCGCACACCGTACCCGGCCTGACCACGATAGCAGCCACGGCCTAGGCGCCGGAAATGGTGCCCTCGCACATGGAACCGCGTGTTTCTCCACCCCTCCTCGCACGAAAGCCAGGAAGCCATCGGTACCTGTAGGGCGAACTTACAGTCCCGCCCACCACTCCAGACTTGAGCGGCGTCCCTTCCGCTCCGCCCGCCGCAGCGTGGAGGCCAGCCCCGTGGACAACAGGAGTGGGATCATTTGCCCATCGAGTACTCGTTCTTCCACACCCTCCGGAAGACCATTGCCACTCCCCTTCAGCCGTGTTATAATAGCGACGATTGCCCCCACAGCTACAGACCGGGGCTTCGCCATTTGAAGAGAGGACCGAAGACGTGACCAAGTTCGTTTTCTGCACGGGCGGCGTCGTATCGTCCGTCGGCAAGGGCGTAGCTGCAGCATCCATCGCTCGCATCCTGAAGAGTAGGGGCGTCTCCGTGTGCATTCAGAAACTGGATCCCTACCTGAACGTGGATGCGGGGACCATGTCGCCCTATCAGCACGGCGAGGTCTTCGTCACTGAAGACGGCTCGGAGACGGACCTCGACCTGGGCCATTACGAGCGTTTCATCGACCAGAATCTCACCAGTTCGAGCAACGTGACCACGGGTCAGGTCTATTCCGCCGTCATCGCCAGCGAGCGTAGAGGCGACTACCTCGGGAGTACGGTGCAGATCATTCCCCACATCACAGATGAGATAAAGCGGCGCGTGCATCAGGTGGCCGAGGAGAGCGGCGCCGACGTGGTCATCGTCGAAGTGGGCGGCACCATAGGAGACATCGAGGGGCTGCCCTTCATCGAAGCCCTGCGGCAGATGCGCAGCGACATCGGACGCCAGAACGTGCTCTACGGCCACGTAACGCTGCTGCCTCGCCTTGCGGTCACCGGCGAACTGAAGACCAAGCCCACCCAGCACAGCGTCAAGGAACTCCGGGGCATGGGCATCCAGCCCGATTTCATCCTTCTCCGCGCTGATTCCTACCTGCCCGATGGCATTCGCGCCAAAGTGTCCCTCTTCTGCGATGTTGACGAGTCAGCCGTAATACCTCTGGTAAGCGCCGAGACCATGTATGAGGTTCCGCTGATCATGGAGGAGGCTGGCCTCGGTGAATTGATCATGGAGAAGTTCGGCCTTCCCCAGGGCCAGCCGGACCTGGAAGAATGGCGCGCTGTAGTGGAGCGAATCAAGAAGCCCGAGCGTCGGGTCAAGGTGGCACTGGTGGGCAAATACGTGGAACTGGTCGACGCCTACATGAGTGTGAGGGAAGCCCTCTACCACGCTGGTGGCCACCACAGCGTCGGCGTGGACATCGACTGGGTCGAATCGGAACTGTTGCAGCAGGATCCCCAGGCGCACTTGGAGGACGTAGACGGCATCGTAGTTCCCGGGGGCTTTGGGTACAGAGGCATCGAAGGCAAGATAGCTGCTGCTCGGTATGCTCGAGAGCACAACATCCCATTCCTTGGGCTATGCCTGGGGTTGCAGGTAATGGTCGTCGAGTTCGCTCGTTCGGTGGCCGGGCTTGCCGGAGCCAACAGCACAGAGTTCGACCCACACACACCGCATCCCGTCATAGATCTCTTGCCTGAGCAGCGGCAGGTCTCCGACAAGGGTGGCACGATGCGGTTGGGAAGCTATCCCTGCCGTCTAGTTGCTGGCACCCGCGCTGCCAGGGCATACGGTCAGGATGTCGCGCAAGAGCGCCATCGTCATCGGTTCGAGCTCAACGATCGGTATCGGGACGTGCTCAGTGCCCGAGGACTGATAGCGAGTGGTATCCTTGACGGCCGCGATCTCGTCGAGATCGTCGAGTTGGAGGATCATCCCTGGATGGTAGCTTCCCAGTTCCATCCAGAGTTCAAGTCCCGTCCCAACAGACCGCACCCTCTCTTCCTCGGCCTTCTCTCGGCCACGATTGCGCATCACAACGAGAGGCTGGCATCGGCGCCACATCGGGAATCGGAGGCGGCCTAGTCGCACCAGCCCAGGGGTTGAGCCGTGGAACAACCCAACTTTCTGGTAGTCGGCCACGTGGCGAAAGATCTGAATTCAGAGGGCTGGCTGCTGGGCGGCACGGCAGCCTATTCCGCCCTGACGGCGAGGAACCTGGGAAGGAGAGCAGCCGTCATCACGAGTGCGGGCCCAGATCTGGTGTTGGATCGGCTCCTAGACGGCATAGAGCTGGTTTGCCTGCCATCGCCGGTCACGACTACGTTTGTCAACGTATACGAGGCTGAAGGCCGCCGCCAGTACGTACACCCAATCGCTGACAGCATAGAAACCGATAGCGTCCCTCCTGAATGGACACAGATTCCCATCGTTCATCTGGGACCCATAGCAGGCGAATTCGACGAAGAAATGATAGATCTGTTCCCAGAGTCGCTTCTAGGTCTCACCCCGCAGGGTTGGCTCAGGCAATGGGATAGCCACGGTCGCGTCTTTCCTCGACGGTGGACCGGCGCTCAGAGCTTCCTCCCGCGCATAGATGCGCTGTTCGTCAGCCACGAAGACCTGGTCGGTGAGGCCAGCGCCCTCAGAGGGCAATTTGGCCTTCCTCGCCTGGTGGTGGTAACAGAGGGCGCACTCGGGGCAACACTGCACTTCCAGGGACGGACTTCCCGTTTCCCTGCGCCCGAGACCCAGGCCCTCGATCCTTCGGGAGCCGGGGACGTCTTCGCCGCCGCCTTCCTGGTCAGATTCGAAGAGACCGAGAACCCGGAGGAGGCCATGCGGTTCGCCAACGTTGCGGCCTCGCTCTCCACCAAGACAGCGGGCATCACCTCGGTCCCGCATCGGGCCCAGATAGAAGCCCTCATGAAGAACACGTTTTGATGCGCACATACGCGTTCGCCAACCAGAAGGGGGGCGTGGGCAAGACCACCACCGCCATCAACCTGGCGGCATACTTGGCTGCCAGAGGCAAGAAAGTCCTGCTCGTGGACATCGACCCGCAGGCCAACGCCACCAGCAGCCTGGGCGTGGACAAGAACCACCTCCGTTTGTCCATCTACGAAGCCCTCATCCAACAGGTACCTCTCAGCCGGATCATCATGCACATCGAGAAAGCCGGCCTGGAACTGGTGCCTTCCGCGCCATCGCTTGCAGGCGCCACTGTAGAGCTGGTACGCCTGCCAGAGCCGACTCATCTGCTGCGCAAGACCCTGGCTACCGTGGACAAAGGGTACGACTACATCTTCGTGGACTCACCTCCCAGCCTGGGCATCCTGACCGTGAACGCCTTGACAGCTACCGAGGCTGTCTTGATCCCCGTGCAGTGCGAGTACCTCTCCCTGGAGGGGCTGGGACAACTGGTCCACACCATCAATCTGGTACGGAGGGAGCTGAACCCGCAATTGAAGATCGCCGGGCTGATCATGACCATGTACGATATACGCACCAAGATCGCCCAACAGGTGGTAGACGAGGTGCGCAAGTACTTCGCCGACAAGGTGTTCTCCACCATCATCCCACGAAACGTCCGTCTGAGCGAGGCTCCAAGCTACGGCGAGACAATCCTCAACTACGCGCCCAAGTCCAGTGGAGCACTGGCCTACGAGGCTCTTGCGAACGAGTTTCTCCTTAGAACGGACCGCACAGGAGGTAGCTAATGCCTGGAGAGAGACGAGGACTGGGCAAAGGGCTGGAGGCCTTGATCCCCTCCGCTGCCGGTGTGACGGAGGTAGCGGTCGAAAGCATTGTCCCCAACCCCAGACAGCCCCGCCAGGCGCTTGATCCGCAAGCCCTACAGGAGTTGGCAGACTCCATCGGCGAGCAAGGCCTCGTGCAACCCCTCGTAGTCACAGAGGTAGAGGGAGGATACCAGCTTCTGGTAGGAGAGAGACGCTGGCGCGCAGCCCAGTTGGCTGGTCTCGAGGTCGTGCCCGTGGTCGTTCGCGAGGTCACTCCTCAGCAGATGCTGGAACTGGCGCTGGTGGAGAACATCCAGAGAGAGGACCTCAACCCTTTGGAGATGGCATCCGCCTACCACCAACTCGTCGACGAATTCGGCATGACCCAACAGCAGATTGCAGACAAGGTGGGCAAGAACCGCGTCACGGTGGCTAATACCCTACGCCTGCTCAAGCTACCCGGCGAGGTGAAGAACTCGCTCCTCAAGGGACAGATCACCGAAGGTCACGCTCGCGCCCTCCTGCGTCTGGAATCAGCGAAGGCACAGTTGGAGGCCCTCCACGCCATCGTGCAGGGTGATCTGAGCGTGCGTCAGGCCGAGCAGATGATTCGGCGTATGGTGGAGGAGCCGAGACCAAAGACAGCGCCACACGAGAGATCGCCCCAGTTGAAGGCCCTCGAAGACAAGTTCCGCCAGGCCCTGGGCACCAAGGTGAGCCTCGCCCGAGGCGGGAAGGGCGGCAGGCTGGTCATCTATTTCTACTCCGAGGAGGAACTCCAGGCCATATACGACCTCATCGTCCGTACTTGATCCCCACGTCACTCCTCGCCCCATCCAGCCTCGCGCCGCAACCAACTCCACTGCCCGCTTCTAGGGCAGAGCGCGCAAAGGATCGAGCAGCCAGCGATCCTTGGCAATCTCGAAGTGGAGGTGAGATCCGGTGGAACGCCCGGTGCTTCCCATGCGCCCGATCAGCTCTCCCCTGGCTACGTGCTCGCCAACATGGACGTACGACGTACTCAAGTGACCGTACAAGGTCTGGTAGCCGTCCTCGTGGCGGAGGACTATCATCCGTCCGTATCCCGCATACTCGGTGTAACCAGCCTTCACCACCTCTCCAGCCGCGGCTGCATAGATGGGCGCGCCAAGGGGCGCCGCGATGTCTATGGCATGGTGGCAAGCCCAGGCTCGCTGGCTGATGCGCCCAGTAGCCGGCCAGGTAAGGGAGATCTCCCCAGACGCGGGCTCGCCGGGGCTGAACTGCTGGTTCCAGTACACCATCTGCAAACCCGGCTTACACTGGCTGCCCAGTACCTCGGATACCATGGCGTAGGTGTCGCCCACGAGCATGCCGATCACGTACAGCAAACCCAGCACCAGGAGCGCGATGAGGGTGATCAGCAGAGCATACTCGATCATGCCCTGCCCTGTCTCACTCCGCCTCGGCCACTTCACAACCGGACCCACCGATCCCATCTTGGGCAGTCCTCACCCCTCAGTCCTGTCTCGATTGCTCGACCAAGTCAGGCGAACCCTCGAAGACGGCCCGGAGCGCAGGACCGCACTCCTCCGTCGCGAAGGCGATCACCTTGTCACCCTCAGCGAGTACGGTGTCGCCATGAGGGATGATCACCTTCCTTCCTCGCTGCAACGATACCACTGTGCAATCCTGCGGCAGGTCCATATCCAGCAGCTTCCGGCCCACAACAGGTGATTCCACGCCGATGTTCATTTCCACGAACTGCGTGCCCCCCAGCTTGCCCAACCGCAGGCGCTCCGCCCGCTGCTGTGCGTCCAACCGGCGCATGATACCCAGGTTGTAGGCCCGGATAACGTCGCGGCGGCGCAGCACCCCCACGAGCCTCCGCGGATCGGCACGCTCTACCACCGGCAGCCTGCCCAGGTCCCGCACCCCCAGCCTCTTGAGCGCCACCCACAGCGGTTCATCGGGGTACGCAGTGACGGGGGAAACGGTGGCTATGTCCCCCACCTTCAGGGTGTCTGCGTCGCCGCGGTGCAAGGCCTCCTCCAGATCCCTCAGGGTGACCACTCCACAGAGTTCACCGTTGTCGTCCAGCACAGGGAAACCATGATGTCGGGTGTGATCGAACCTCTGTGCCAGTTGTTCCACACTCATGCTCGAATACACCGCGTCCAGATCGGACAGCGGTGTCATCGCTTCCTTGACGAAGACACCTTGCATCACGTCGATGTCACGACCGAGCACCAGCCGCACACCTCGGCGGACCAGCTTCACGCTGTAGATGGACTCAGGACTCAGATGTTCCGCCAGTAGGGTGCACACCACCGTACTCAGCATCAGTGGCAGTATTATCAGGTAGTCATCGCTCATCTCAAACATGATCAGTATGGCAGTCATTGGCGCGCGGGCCGCCCCTGCGAACACAGCCGCCATACCCACCAATGCATAGGCGCCTCCGCTGGCCGTGATCCCGGGGAAGACCTGGTGCACCACAAGCCCATAGGCGCCACCCAGCATAGCACCCATGAAGAGGGAGGGAGCGAAGACCCCCCCTGAACCGCCCGACCCCAGCGTGATGGAAGTCGCCACTACCTTGGCCACGAGAAGCGCTGCCAGTAGCGCCAGGTCGGTCTGGTTCAGCAGAGTACTCTCAATCGTCTCGTACCCCACTCCCAAGACCTGCGGTAGGAAGAGACCAACCACTCCGATAGCCAGACCTCCCACCGCTGGTTTGAGGTATTCGGGAAAGCGCCAGGCATCGAATAGGTCCTCTGCCCTGTAAAGCAGAAAGACGAACCCCGTAGCCACAAACGCAGCGACCACACCCAGCACTGCATACAGCGGCAGCTCCCACACGCTGGTCAGAGAGTAGGCGGGAACAGGGAAGGCTGGCACGTCCCCTAGCACGATCCTGCTGATCACGTTGGCAGTCACAGAGGAGATGACGACCGTGCTGAAGTAGCCCAGGCTGAACTCCTGGAGGATCACTTCCAGGGAGAATAAGACCCCAGCGATGGGAGCGTTGAACGTAGCAGCGATCCCTCCGGCGGCTCCGCAGGCCACCAGATTGCGGATCCGCTCGTCCGAGAAGTGGAGCCACTGTCCCACTGTGGAACCCCAGGCAGACCCTATCTGCACGATAGGCCCCTCTCGTCCCACCGATCCTCCCGTACCTATACATATCGAAGAAGCCAGCGCCTTGACTAGGCCGACGACCGGTCGAATGCGACCACCCCTCAAGGCCACGGCCTCCATCACCTCCGGCACCCCGTGTCCCTTGGCCTCCCGGGCGAAGAAGTACGTCAGCGGGCCCACCGCCAGGCCGCCGATGGCCGGGATCAACACGGCGTAGTAACGTCCCCAGAACCCCAGTGCCGAGGGCACTGCGCTGAAGGAGAACTCGGTGATAGACTCGATCAGCCATCGGAACGCAACCGCCCCGACGCCAGCCCCGATGCCCACAATCAGTGCAGTCACCACAAGTATCACCCGCTCGGGCGGCTGCCAACGGTCCAGTAGCCTGGCGGAACGGCTGCTCACAGCGCGCCACGCGTCTCTCATACCAGTTGCCGTGTTTCTCCGGCCTTCTTCCAAAGTCTCGGTAGCCTCCATGCTGACCTCGCAAACGCAAACAGGCCCCCCTCCATCAACGTCGCTGATGGGGGAGCCTATAATCATAACAGATACCACAAATTCGGAGCGAAATCAAATCACCGCGCCGGTGAGTGCCTTGACCTGCGTTCCGTCATCAGCATCGGGCGCAGCCTCTCTTCCCTCGGCCTACCTACTTGCTCCGCGTGACTGCCGAGCGGCCTCGAAAAGAATAATGCTGGTCGCCACAGCCACGTTCAATGACTCGACGCCCGCTTGCATCGGTATGCTCACCGTATCGGTACGCACCCGCCGAGCCTCTACTCCGGGTCCATGAGCCTCTCCTCCTACCACCAGCACGCTGGGCTGGCTCCAATCGATCTCGTGATAGTGCTTGTCGCCGCGCGCATCGGCCAGCAAGACCTGCATCCCCTCCAACATGCTCCCCACGTCGCTCCAGCTACAATCTGCCATTATCGGCAGGCGAAAATGCGCGCCCATGGCCCCCCTCACCACCTTTGGGCCGTAGATGTCCACAGTGCCTCGCATGGCAATTACCTGTCCCACCCCCGCCGCCTCCGCTGAGCGAAGGATCGTGCCCAGATTGCCGGGGTCACTCAGACCGTCCAGCAGCAGACTCAGGTGCGACTTCCCGGCATCTAGCTCTGGAAAGGAGGCCACAGCCAGGATGCCCTGCGGTGTCCTGGTGTCTGCCATCGCTCGCATCACATCCTCGCTCACAGACTCTAGCTCGGCGCCCGAAGACCGCAGCTTCTCCAGGAGGGCCAGCGCTCTGGCATCAGCGGAGATGCCGGGGCCATAAAACACAAAGACGGGCTCTTGGCCCGCCTTCGTCATCTCCTCTACCAGCCGCACACCCTCGGCCACGAACCGCCTCTCCCGCTGCCGAACAGGCCTGCGGTACAGCGATCGCACGTATTTGACCTTGCGGTTGGTCTTGCTGGTGATCACTGCACCGTCTTGGCCACGTCAACCAGGTGAGCGAAGGTCTCGCCGTCGTTCACAGCGAGATCAGCCAGCACCTTGCGGTCCAGCTCGACCCCCGCCTGTCTCAGGCCCGCTATGAAGCGATTGTAGGGCAGTCCATGCTGTCGAGAAGCCGCGTTGATCCGGGAAATCCACAGCCGTCGGAAGTCTCGCTTCCTTCGCCGGCGATCCCGATAGGCATTCGTCAACGCACTCAGCATCGCCTCATGTGCTCTCCTGTGGAGAGAGTGTTTGGTGGCCCGCTGACCCTTCGTCAGCTTCAGGACCTTCTTGTGGCGTCTGCGGGCTCTGGGCCCGCCCTTTACCCTCGTCAACTCACCATGCTCCTTGCTAACCCCTGCCCAGATCCGAGGTCTGCTAGCTCCTCTTTGCCAGGTAGGGCATCAACCTCTTCAAGCGCTTGACGCTCCCTGCGCTGTCCACTTCCACTAGTTTGTCGAAGGAGCGCAGTACGCGGCCTGGCTTCTTGCGGCGGAGATGACTCTTGCCTATCTTGCTTCGGCGTATCTTACCCGAAGCCGTTCTCGTGAACCTCTTTGCGCTCGTCTTGTGAGTCTTCATCTTGGGCATCGTGCCCTCCCGAACCTAACCTGGTGTGCCCCTCACAGCGTACAGACGGGCGCCCTTGGCGCCCGTGCGAACTCCCATCGCCTGCCGTCGGACGTCCCTGCGTCTACGGCTTCTTCTTGCCAGCCGGGGCCAGCACCATGAACATGCTCCTACCTTCCATGCGAGGGTACAATTCCACGACACAGACGTCCTTCACGTCGGCCACGACCTTGCTCAGCATCTCTTGTGCGATCTCGGGGTGAGTGATCTCGCGTCCCCGAAACAGTACGCGAACCTTGACCTTGAACCCCTCCTTCAGGAAGCCACGCATGCGGTTGACCTTGAAGTTCACATCGTGCTCGCCCGTCTTGGGTCGGAAGCGTATCTCCTTGACCTCTACGGGCTTATGTGACTTCCTTGCCTCCCGGGCCTTTCGTGCTCTCTCGTAGCTGTACTTCCCGAAGTCCAACAAACGGCAGACAGGCGGGTCCGCCTGGGGGGCAACCTCGACCAGGTCCAGGTTGTGCCCCCTGGCGATCTCGAGGGCCTCCTTCACCGGGAATACGCCCAGTTGCTCGCCCTTTTCCCCTATTAGGCGCACCTCATCGGCCCTAATCGCCTCATTTATCCTTTGAGTCTTACTAATTTCTTTCACCTCGTTGTGGCATCGCGACAAGAACTATGTATCAACATCCTCCTGCTGCCCTGGGTGAAGAACAGGGAAATGAGTGGTTGACGTCCTCTACTCACGCGCTAATATACCACATTTGCGCCCACAAGTCAAATCCCCCATGACACAAGAACCGCCCCGTGGGAGAGCGGTCCGATTCTACATCCTGGTTGCAGGTCCCTGAAACTGGTCAGCCTCCCACAACCAGCAGCATGAATATCACGCCATCTCCATCGTTCAGAGGCACGTCCAGATCATCGTGGACCACCCACTGTTTCTCATTGACCAGGATCTGTATTATGGCGTCCAGGTGGCCCTCGTCGTCCAGAAGGGCCTCCCTAGCAGCGTGGCCATACCGCTCCACGAGGTGGTCCACGAGATTGCCAACCGTATCCCCGGGGAACTCCACCTCGATCTTCTTGGCCCCCAGCGCCTTGGCCAGGGTCGGCAACGCCATCAAGCGAAGCTGTACCTTCACGCCCTGGCCCTGCTCCTTCCCGGACGCATGTCCTTCAACTTCGCCGTGAACTCATACTGCCGGCAGTCCGGACATAGGCGTAGATACTCCACCGCGTCGCCCACACCCTTCATCCTCTCCAGTACGTACTGCGCCGTGTGCATGGGGACCACGAACTTGCCGCATCGTTCGCAGAAGAGACCATGTTCTGTGACCCCCTATTCGATGGCCAGAGCGCGCACACCCTGAACGAAGTCACGGAACCTCACCCCTGCCGGGCATAACTCCGTACAGACATCACAGGTCAGACAGAACCAGATACCCACATCGGTCAGCAGATCGAAGCCGAACAGCGCTTTCTCGACGATGCCGCGAGGCGAGACCTCGTAGGAGAAGTCCTCGAAGATCTCAGTCATGGGGCAAGCGGATGCACACTTCCCACACTCGACGCACAGGATCGCCCGGGTCTCCCTCATCAAGTCGTTGACAGAAGTGTCCTGCATTCCGTTCAGACCCTCATCTAGGCCTCGAGGGCCCCCGGTATTCTCCTCAACTCCTCGAACGTGAACACGGGGCCGTCTCGGCAGATGTACTTGTCGCCGATGTTGCAGCGACCGCACTTGCCCACGCCGCACTTCATCTTCATCTCCAATGTCGTCACTATGTCGGCGTAAGCGTACCCCATCTCCTCCAGTGCTTCAACGACCAGCCTGATCATGATCGGCGGCCCGCAGGTGAAGGCTACTCTGTTCTTTGGGGACGGGTTGATCTCTCTCAGGAAGGGCGGCACAAATCCCACGGGACCATCCCAAGTCTCGTCGCCTACGTCGACCGTCACGGCCAGATCGACGTCGGAGCGCTCTTCCCACTGCTTCAACTCCTCCTTGTAGACCAGGTCCTGGGGACTCCGCGCCCCGTAGACGATCTGGACCTCTCCGTAGCGCTCCCTGTTGTCCAGGACATACTGGATCAGCGATCGCAAGGGGGGCAAGCCAATACCGCCGCCGATGAAGAGCAGGTCCTTGCCTTCGATCTCCCCCGTGGGCCACCCATTGCCCAGAGGTCCTCGCACGCCCAGCTTGTCCCCGGCCTCCAGGTCGTGAATGGCATTGGTCACCGTGCCCACCGCCCTGACACAGAACTCGACACAGTCCTTCCAGGTTGGAGATGACGCGATGCCGATCGGACACTCGCCGACCCCGAAGATAGACAACTCTGCAAACTGCCCCGGCCGATAGGTGAACGAATCGCTCACCTCTGGATCGTCGAAAGTCACCACGAAGGTACTGGTATCGGGCGTCTCCGGACGCACCTCTTTGACAGTGGCAATCGAAGGCAAATAGATGTTATCCGTCACTTACGCCCTCCTTGCCCAAGATGTCCTTGATCACCTCCGTGATCTCCACACCGCCCGGGCAATGCACCAGACACCTAGCACACCCAACACAGGCATAGCCTGTTCCGTACCTCGAAGGAAAGGTACTGAACTTGTGGAAGTACCGGTTCCGCATTCTCTCGCGTCTGCTCGGACGCGCGTTCTCGCCGCTGGCCATCAGAGCGAAGTCGCCGTACATGCACGAGTCCCAGCACCGGTAGCGAATGCCCGCCGACGTCGATCCCACGTCCGAGATGTCGAAGCAATGACAAGTAGGGCAAACGTAGGTACAGATTCCGCATCCCAGGCAGGGCAAGCTCAGCTTGTCCCAGTACCCATCCTCCCAGAGAGCGTCCAGCCTCTCCTTGAGTTCACCAACGTCTAGCGCTGGCATGTCCACCGGCGGCGGCTGCAACTCCTTCTCCTCGGCCTCCGTCAGCGTGGTGAACAGGCCCTCGCCCAGAGCCACCAGTTCCTGGCCCCTTTCCGTCACCACGTCCACCAGGTAGAGATCCCCGACATCGATCAACAGAATGTCGCTCCCCTCCGGCGACAGAGGATCTATTCCGAACGTGGTACAAAAGCAACTGGAGCGTGGAGGCGTCGGGCAAGCCAGTGCAATCAGCGCCGTCCTGTCGCGCCTCTCGCGATAGTAGCTATCTTCGAGATCGTCGAGGAACACTCTGTCCAGAAGAGACAGACTGCGCACGTCGCAGTTCCGAATCCCTACCACGACCCTGTCCTTCTCCAGAGGCTTCGCCTCCTCCAACTCGATCTCCTTCCCCCTCTTGTGAAAGGCAAATAGGCCCTCCACTTGTGGAAAGAACAGACTCTTGGGTGGAATGAGCGAGTTGGAGTACTCCAGATCCATCTCTGCACCCGAACTCACCGGCCCAAAGAGGTGCACCTCTTCATCCTTGGTCGGCCCGACAAGCTCGTACTTCTCTGCTACGCTGTCCAGCCAGCGGCCCAGGTCGGACTTGCTGATCTTCTTCCTTTGCACCATGCCCCCCTACATGAACGGACCCTGGTCATCCAACTCGAAGTTAACCAGCGGAGGAACTGAATCGCATTCCATACCAGCTTCGTAGTCGAACAGTTCGGCGACATCCTTCTGAACCTTCTTGTAGAGCCGGCTCAACGGGATGTTCATGGGACACACTCGTTCGCACTCTCCGCAATCTATACACCGGCCAGCCAGATGGACGGCCCTGATCAGATGATACAGCTCGTTCTCGGGCAACAGGGGCGGCCTATCCAGCCAGCGAGGCGCTTTTCGGTCGAAAATGCACTCTTCGCAGTAGCAGGCGTAGCAGGCCTCGCGGCACGCATTACAGCGAATGCACCGCCCGAACTGCTTCTGCCAGAAAGCCCTTCGCTCCTCCAGGGGCAGCCCTTCGAGCCTCTCGACAGCCGCGTACTCCGGCTCCCCTGCTTCGATCTCAAAGGGCACTACATCTCCCAAAGTGAAATCATATTCGAAAGCGAGGGGATGCCGGCAATGGAAGCACTTGTCAAGTAGCACGTCCTCTTTGGCCACCCTCCGGGACTCTTCGCCAACCGTGACCAGGAACTCATCGCCCGCATCCTCCACACGGCTCACCCGCTCCAGGTCAGGACCTAGTACTCGACCTAGCTTGCGAGGGTCAGCCTGACCCTGGCAGGGCACTCCCACGACGACGACTTTCTCGCGGTTTATCTGGTTCTGCTTGACCAACTCCACTATGGCCCTGGCGTCACATCCCTTTACCAGAACGCCTACCTTGCCCTCCAAGTCCCTGCCACGGAGGACGTACTTGCTGAGGTTCTGGACGCAGAGAGGACCCCACACCAGGTTTTCAACCTCGCTCTCCTCGGTCACGAAGCAAGGAACGACACGATGCGGCTCGGCCCCCTCGGCATACCCGATGAAGTACGCCATCCCCCCGCCGCCAAGTATCTGTCTAACTGTCTCTCTTAGCCTATCCTGCATCAATTCTCTCCTGGCTCCGGTGGTTGGGTGATCCTCTGCGATCGACTAGGACCCAGATCCTTGATCTGCTTCGTCACCTGTTTAACTGTGTCCGCGAACTTGGCCCCCTCGGAGGCACATACCCACGCTATCCACCTTGCCTCCTAAGTCGCCAGGCACGGGAGGATGGCTTCCAACCATCTCTACCAGGGGACCCAGTAGTTCGCGTATTCCCCGCTCGGACGAGAGTCCGCCCCCCCGGAGCATCGATCATACGCGAGGCGCCTGCGCCGACGACCAGAACCGATCGGCCACTCAACCTCGCTCCTCCACCAATCGCTCCGCACAACAGAGCAGGGCATACCTTATCGGCGGAACATGATCCCAAACATGCCCTCACCGCACTCCCGATGGTATCAGGCCAGCCTGGGCGGCAACCTCTCTGCTCATGAACTCAGCCAGCTTGGCTGCCGCCACCCTCTTCTTCCTCAGATTCACAGCATTGGCGTCCACAAACTCCAGCGCGCCCGGAAAACAGAACCTCACACACTGTGGGTCCCCGTCGCACAGATCGCACTTGATAACCCTGTTGGCCACTGTGTCGATGCGCATGCCGCCAAAGGGACAGGCCGTCACGCACTCCTCGCAGCCCACACATAGATCGTAGTCCAGCCTCACCAGGCCCACCACCTCATCCCTGGAGAGTGCGTCCATGGGGCAGACCGCGATGCAAGGCGCATCCGTGCACTGCTGGCAGACCACGGGCATGAGATAGCCTTCCATAAACCGCTTTCTGACACTAATTCTGGCCCTGCTGGGGTTGCTCACCCCCTCGTGTTTGACAGAGCAGACCATCTCGCACAGTCGACAACCGGTGCACTGGTCTTGGTCAACCAGAATCATCTTCTGCATAGCGTATATTGCCCCTAGATCAGATGGGATGGCTCATGATCCAGTCCGAGCCTCTCCAGCGTCTCTTGATTAGGGACACCGTTCCTATCCCACCCGTGCAGCTCGTAGTACTCATCAAGCATGCCGTTGAACTTCGCCCGGTCCAGGGTACGCCCGCGGACGATGGCCAGACCCCGCCTGGTGGGCTCGTCGAAATACCGGTCCGACAGCATGTCGTCCTTCCGGTCGAAGCCCTCTCTGAGATTGAATATCCTCTCGATATTGTAGCACCTCTCGGCCACGTCCCACACCTCCCGAGGTGACAGCTCAAGCCCTGCGTTGTAGTGCAGAAACTTGGAGATGTGCTCGAAATTGATCAGGCTCGGGCTGAGGAAAGTGCAGTGGTACTTGCACACGCCGGCGCAGTCGATGGCCATGTACATCATCTCGTGCCAGAAGACCTGCCAAGCCTTGCCCTCATACTCTCTGTAGTCCGAGCTATACGTACCCTTGTACTCGACAGGGTTGTTATATACCTTCTCCAGTACTGGGACAGGCAGATTGTACAGGTCTATGCCCGGCCGGCTGCGCAAGTGATCCGATCCTCTGGTGCCTGTGGCGATTCCGAGAGCCAGGGCAGGCGTTGGCCTCTCGTCCGAGTGCAGGTTGCTCATCCCTTTCACGTGGATGTTGTACTTCAGAGAGTCTTTGCCGATCTTGGCCGCAGCCCGCTTGGGTCCCTCCGCCAGGATGTCACCAATCCCCCTCCGGAAGGCGATCTGCCGAACCAACTCCAGGACAGCCTCCGTGTTGCCCCACTCCAGCTTGAGTCCGTCGGTGTCCTCGTCAGTGATGATGCCCTTCTCATACAGTTCCATGGCCCAGGCCATCATACTGCCTGTCTCCAGAATGTCCAGCCCCCAGTGATTGGCCAGATGGTTGCCCATCAGCACCGTCTCGAAGTCGTTGCATCCCACTTCCCAGCCAAACGCCCCCTGGGCCGCGTACTCAGGACCTTCGTCGTAGATACCGTCAACGATGTACCGGTGACGACAGTGGATGACGCAGCCGAAGCAGCCCACCGTGCCAAAGGTGTAGTCCTCGATGTGCTCGCACTCGATGGGCTCTGCATCAAGGAGTTGGTTGTACTGGAAGTTCTGAGTCCGCACCAGGCCCGTAGAGTTGGTCACGCTCTGGATGAACATCGTGCCATACTTGCCCATGATCTGGGCGAACTTGGTCCCGCTGATGTGCTTCATCACCTCATAATCGTACTCCAGAGCCTCCTCTGGATACCTGATCTCCACATCCATGGTGCCCCGAGCCACCACGGCCTTCACCTTCTTCGAGCCCAGGACCGCCCCCAGCCCGCTCCGGCCACCAGCGTTCTTCATACCGTTCATCACGTTGGCGTATCTGACCAGGTTCTCCCCGGCTGGCCCGATGCAGAGTACCTGCACCTCAGGACCCAGTTCCTCTTGCAGAGTGTTCTGAGTATCTCGCGTGCTGAGGCCCCACAGGTGCGACGCATCCCTGATCTCGATCCCTCCGTCGTTGACCCAGATGTACACAGGCTCCTCGGCCTGACCCTTCAGCATCAAGTGGTGGAATCCTGCCCAGGTCATCTCCGGAGCGAAGAAGCCGCCCATGTTGGTGCTGCCGACCGCCCCGGTCAAGGGCGACTTGGCAGCCACATGAGTACGCGCCGAGGCGGACGATAGCGTCGCGCTCAACAACCCTGCGCTGATGATTGCCACATTATCAGGCCCGAGAGCGTCGATGCCTGGCTCGGTGTGGTTGTACAGCAGATACATGTCCAGGCCACGCCCCCCAATGAACTTCTTCCTGAGCTCGATGGGTATGGGTTTGATCTCGATCTCTCCCGTGGACAGATCGACGATACCGAGTTTGCGATTCAGAGACATTCCTTGGCAGACTTCCTTCTACCTCAAGCGAGAGTTGTCCTCCTTGTCCAAATCCCCCGCGGTCACACAACGCACCTAGAACTTCATCTTATCCCACATCGGACCCCTGATCTTGGCCAGCTTGGGGTTCACCCACGACACACGCCACTCCCAACCACACTCAGGGCACACAAACTTGTCCGCCTTCGGCGGAACCTTGTAGCGGTGGAAGCAGTTGAGGCATCTCACCTCGCCGATGCGGTCACTCGCCTTCTGCTCCTTCTTGCCAGCATTCTTGGCCACGCTGTTCTTTCCCTCCAAAGTGGACCGTTACACTCCAATTATACTGAACCGGCTCCCGATCAGCCAGTACACGTGTATAGACATAGTAGGTCGCACACTGTTGCCCTACTGCAAGCATTCCAATACGGCTGCGATCCCCATGCCCCCACCTACGCAGAGAGTCGCGAGACCATACCTCAGCCCACGTCTGCGCAGTTCGTAGAGCAGGGTCAGGGTGACCCTGGCACCACTGGCGCCCACTGGATGCCCCAGGGCAATCGCGCCACCGTTCACGTTGACCCGATCCCGATTGAGGCCCAGCTCCCTCTCGCAAGCCAGGTACTGAGCGGCGAACGCCTCGTTGAGTTCCACCAACTCCATGTCCTCCAGACTCATCCCAGCTCGCTCCAGTGCTCTTCTGGAGGCCTCCACCGGTCCTATGCCCATAATCTCCGGGTCCACCCCCACGCTGGCCCAGGACACTAGTCGGCCCAGAGGCTTCAGGCCCATGTCCCTCGCCCGTCGGGTAGTGGTCATCACATAGGCCGCCGCGCCGTCGTTGATCCCGCACGAGTTCCCGGCAGTCACCGTACCATCCTTCTTGAAGACCGGTGGCAGTTGGGCCAGGCTCTCCAAACGGGAGTCGGCCCGGATGTGCTCATCGCGGTCTACCACGACGCTCCTACCTTTGCGGTCTCTGGTCTCCACGGGCACAATCTCCTCAGCGAAGCGACCGTTCTCTCGGGCCTCTGCCGCCAGACTGTGGCTGCGAGAGGCAAACTCGTCCTGCTCCTCTCGGGAGATGTGGTACATCTCCGCCAGCTTCTCGGCCGTGAGCCCCATGACCAGCCCGTTCCACTGATCCGTGAGGGCCACCAGGACGTAGTCCTCCACCTCCACGTTCCCCAGCCGGAATCCGTCCCGGACGCCGCGGATGAGGTGGGGACACTGCGTCATGTTCTCCGTGCCACCCGCCAGTACCATTGAAGCATCGCCAAGCAGAAGCTGTTGGGCGGCTATCACGCCGGCCTCCAGACCGGACGCACACAATCGGTTCACCGTCAAACCGGGCACCTCGACGGGGACCCCCACACTCATGCCGATGTGGCGCGCCAGATAAGGCGCATCCTTGCAGGTCTGGACCACGTTCCCAAAGACCACGTGGTCGATGGCCTCTGGCTCAACCTGGGAGCGCTTCAGGGCCTCCCGAGCAGCAACTGCGCCCAGCTCGGTGGCGGTCACACCCTTCAGTCCACCGTTGAGACCTCCGAATGCGGTACGCGCACCCTCGACAATAACCACCTCGTCCATGTGGATACCCCACAGATGTCGCGCGGCGTGCCAGCCCCGGTCGCTCGTGCTGACTACGTCACGTTCTCGAAGATGCCAGCCATCCCTTGACCGCCCCCAATGCACATCGTGGCCAGGCAGTACTGCTTGTTGCGCTCCCTGAGCTCGTACATGGCACTGAGGGATATCCGCACCCCTGTGCAGGCCGTCGGATGTCCTAGCGCGATGGCACCACCGTTCACGTTGGTGATATCACGGTTGTTGTTCAGTTCCCTCTCGCAAGCGAGGTACTGAGCCGCAAAGGCCTCGTTCAGCTCGATGATGTCGATCTCCTCGAGCTTCATCCCCGCTCGCTGCAGCGCTTGCTTCGTCGCGGGCACGGGCCCGATGCCCATGATATCAGGGTTGCAGCCCATGGCACCGTAGGACACCAGCCTGGCTAGAGGCTTCAACCCACGCTCCTTGGCCACGTCCATAGTCGTCACCACGACGGAGCCAGCGCCATCCGTGATGGGACACGCGTTGCCGGCGGTGACTGTGCCATCCGCCTTGAAGGCGGGCTTGAGCTTCGCCAGCTTTTCCACAGTGGTATCGTCCCGGATCCGCTCGTCGTGGTCGAACAGCCTGGTCTCGCCCTTCCTCCCAGCAGGCACCTCAATAGGCGCTATCTCCTTGGCTAGACGACCACTGTCCCGCGCCGCCGCCGCCAGCATGTGACTGCGGTAGGCGAACTCGTCCTGCTCTTCGCGAGAGATGTTGTACATCTCCACCAGGTTCTCGGCGGTCAGCGCCATGCGCAGACCGTTGTAGGTGTCTATGAAGACCGTATCCCCCCAGTGGTCGATGACGCCCTCTCCGTAACGCAGGCCATCGCGGGCGTTCCTGATCACGAAAGGCATCTGGTCCATGGCCTCCACACCGCCGGCCAGGATGAACTTGTACTCGTCATCCACGATGAGCATCCGTGCCGCAGTGACGATCGCTTCCAGACCCGAGCCGCAGATACGGCCCAGGTTGAGCGCTGGCACCGGTATCGGGCATCCTGACTTGAGACCTACGTGGCGCGACAGGTACTGGGCATCCCCGCTCGACTGCGAAGCGTTGCCCCAGACCACGTGGTCTATCCACTCCGGCTCCACGCCAGAGCGCCTCATGGCCTCCTTGGCGACGTGAGCCGACATGTCTGTAGGGTGCACGTCCTTCAGCGATCCACTGTAGTGGCTCAAGGGTGTACGAGCACCATCCAGGATAACAATATCCTTACCGTAGAAATCCATCGTGCTTTAGCTCCTTCCCTTAATGTGTTCTCACTTTTGGGGGTTGCTCCTTGTAGCACCGCGAAAAGCGAACCCGCTCAACCCTTCCCAGATAATCGGTGAGGTGCAGGGCATACACCCCCAGGTGTCAGCAGCCTGCACCCCACGCGCTCGTGAGAAAAGCCCCGGGTAACCCCTGACCTACTGCCGTACGCTAGAGCTTTCTACGATCCACCACCCGCTTGGCCTTGCCCTCACTACGCTGGATGGAGAGCGGTTCTTTCACGTTCACGCCTGCCGAGACTCCCAGGGTCTCTCGGAGCGCCATCGTCACCTTTTCTTCTAGCTGCTTCACCGCAGCCGCGCCTTCCCTCTGGAGTCCCTCCGCCGCCTCAACTTCCACCGTTAGGATGTCCAGGGCCTCGGGCCGATCCACATAGATCACGTACTGAGGCGCCAACTCCTCGAAGCCCAGCAAGACGTGCTCTATCTGAGACGGAAAGACGTTGACGCCTCGGATGATCAGCATGTCATCTGTGCGTCCCATCACCTTGCCCATGCGCACCACAGTCCGCCCGCAGACACACCTCTCGGCATTCAATACCGTGCGGTCTCGAGTTCTATACCTGATCAGCGGGAACGCTTCCTTGGTAAGAGTGGTGAACACCAACTCTCCCTGCGTGCCATATGGCTGGGGCTCGCCAGTCGAAGGGTCTATGATCTCCGGATAGAAATGGTCCTCAGCAATGTGCATCCCGTTGTGCTCGAAGCATTCAAGCGCAACTCCGGGGCCGATGACCTCAGCCAGGCCATAGCTGTCGAAGGCCTCTAGATTCAGGCTCTCGTTGATCTGAGCCCGCATCGCCTCACTCCATGGCTCGGCCCCCAGCAGCGCGGTACGCAACTTGAGATCTTTCTTGGGATCCAGCCCTGCTTCTGCAGCGGCTTCCGCCAGCACGATAGCGTATGACGGGGTTGAGACTAGCACGGTGCAGCCGAAATCCTGCATGATGGTCAGTTGTCGTTTCGTCTGCCCCGAGGACACCGGTACCACCGTGGCTCCCACTTCGATACCACCATGGTGGAACCCCATGCCCCCGGTGAACAGACCGTATCCCAGACAGTTGTGGATCACGTCGCCCGCTGTCGTGCCTGCCAGCGTGTACACCCGCGCCATGACCTCGGACCAGACCCTCAGATCGTTCTTGGTGTAGCCGGTGACCGTCATCTTGCCGGTCGTGCCACTGGTGGCGTGAATCTCGGCAACGTCACTCAGCGGCACTGCAAAGGGGCCAAACGGATAGTTGTCCCGCAAGTCCTGCTTCGTCGTGAACGGGAACTTGGCCAGGTCGTCTAGCGTTCGGAGATCAACCGGCTTCACACCCACCTGGTCGCAACGCTCCCTGTAGTAGGCTACGTTCTCGTAGACGTGGCGCAGGGCGCGTTTCAGCCGATTGAGCTGGAGCTTCCGTAGCTCCTCTCGCGGCATAGTCTCCGCTTCCTCATTCCACATTGGATACTTCTTCTTGGCCATGCCACACTCCTCTACACGTACCGTCGACCCGACACCGCAAACGCTCTCGGGAACCTTCGGACGATACCCCACACCACCTATGGGCTTCCGGCGTAGACTTACAGCTCTCGTCCAGCCGCAAATGCTCTGCGGTTCAACTCCAAGTACTTCTTCGGGACGCGCTCCTCGATCACATCCAGCCACTGCTTCTTCGGCACATCCAAGTGCCTGGACAAGGCGCCCAGAAGCACCACGTTCGTGGCCCGATCCGTGCCCAGTTCCTGAGCCTTGGCCAGCGCGGGCACGATGTAGTATTGCTTTGTCGCCCGAGCAAGAGTCTTCTCTATCCGCTCCTGCCCTGGGTACTCCATCCCTCCGGAACTGACTGCCAGAGGCGGCAGCCTCTGCTCATTGACGATGGCAATGCCCGTGGGTCTCAGAAAATCGAGCCACCGTAGCGTCTCCAGCAACTCGAAAGACAACAGGTAGTCTATGTCGCCCTTACCCTGTAGGGGCGCATACACTTTCTCTCCCCAGATCACCTGACTGAGCACGCTGCCGCCCCTCTGGGCCATACCGTGGACTTCCGATTTCTTGACGTCGAGGCCGCTCGCCACTCCAACCTGTGACAGGATGTCCGACGCCAGGAGGACGCCTTGACCGCCCACGCCAACCAGTGCGAAATTCGTGGTCTTCACCCTACTGCTCCTCCACCGTGTGAATGGCCTTGCGGGCGCACACCTGCTCGCACACCGCGCAGCCGAAGCACAATATGGGATTGATCTCGGCCTTGGCCTTTCCCGTCTTCTCGTCGATCTCGCTGCTCCGGATGATGGCCGGACACCCGATCTCGAAGCACCGGCCACACGCGTTACAGCGGTCCAGGTCCACCTCGAAAAGCCCAGGGCGCTCCTTGTACAGGAAGATGCAGGGCGAACGCGAGATCAGCACCGCTGGCTTGTTCGCCTCCAGCGACGCCTCGAGAGCCTCTTCCAACTCCTTCAAGTTCAGCGGGTTCACTGTGCGGACCTCTTCGTAGCCCATAGCCCTGGCCAGCGCCTCGAAATCCCCCCGTGAGGTCTCCTCGCCTTTCAACGTGCGACCCGTGCTGGGGTGATTCTGGTGTCCTGTCATCGCGGTGGTCTCGTTGTCCACAATCAGGGTCACAGTGTTGCTCTTGTTGTAGATCACGTTCAGCAAGGGCGGCATACCCGCGTGCCAGAACGTGGAGTCTCCGATGGTGGCCACAGCTCTTCCCTCAAAGCCCGCCTTGTTCATCCCGTGGGCCACGCCGATGCTCGCCCCCATGCACCCGATGGTGTCGGTCGTGGAGATGGGAGCCAGCGTAGCCAACGCGTAGCACCCTATGTCGCCGTTCACCACCAGCCCGTGTTTCTTCAGCATGTAGAAGACGGGCCTGTGAGGACACCCGGCGCACAACACCGGAGGACGCGGGGGCAGATCCGACACACCCGACTCCGGCGTTGGCGAAGGCTTGCCGACCAGACCTGCTTTGTGCGCCGCCTCGCGCACCACCCTGGGATTGAACTCCCCCACAATGGGGAAGTAGTCCTTGCCGGCGGCAACCTTGAGACCCATGATCTTCAGGTGCTCCTCGAGGAAGGGGTCTAATTCCTCGACCACAACCAGCTTCTCCACCCCAGACGCGAACTCACGGATCAGGCGCTCGGGCAGCGGCCAGCTCATGCCCAGCTTCAGGAAGGAGGCCTCCGGGAAGACCTCTCTCGCATACTGGTATGACACTCCGTTGGCCACGATCCCGAGGGACCGGTCTCCCCACTCGATCTTGTTGTAGGGGAAAGTCTCCGCATACTCCGCCAGGTCTTCTAGTCTCTGCTCGATCACCGGATGCCTTGCCCTGGCGAAGCCCGGCAACATAGCGTACTTTTGTATGTTGCGCTCGTATGGTTGTGGACTGGGAGGAGCTGCCGTCCTCTCGCCAAGCTCGACGATGGACATGGAATGGCAGATGCGAGTTGTCATCCTCAGCAGTACCGGCGTATCGAACTGTTCGCTGATCTCCAGCCCCAGGCCAACGAAATCCTTCGACTCCTGGCTGTCCGTCGGCTCCAGCATCGGCACCTTGGCGAACTTCGCATAGTAACGGTTATCCTGCTCATTCTGCGAACTATGAAGACCAGGGTCGTCGGCCGTCACTATCACCAATGCCCCGTTGATGCCGGTATAGGCGGAGTAGAAAAGTGACTCCGCAGCCACGTTCAGGCCGACGTGCTTCATAGCCGCCAGGACGCGCTTGCCGGCATAGGCCGCTCCGATAGCCGTGTCCAGAGCCACCTTTTCGTTCGGGCTCCACTCGGCGTAGATCTCATCGTACTTGGCCACATTCTCCAGGATTTCCGTGCTGGGTGTGCCGGGATAGGCGCTAGCAAACACGACACCGCTCTCGTACGCCCCACGGGCCACAGCCTCGTTTCCCGATAGCAAAGCTCTCACCACATCCCTCCGTTTCCGCTCCCCATCACGCACATGGGATCAAGTCACCGTGCGCCCTGGCCACGAGCCCTCCGCGGCCTCCAATCTTCACAAACCGCTAGTTGCGTGCTCCGAACGTCAAGAGTAGGTCCAAGCCGAGTCTCAATCCGGCAAAAGACCGGCACCGGAGGTCTTCGCGTATCCCCTAGGTGCCGGCTCTCACGCCATCTCGCCACGCCACACGCCCCTGGACAACACCTGGCTACCCTAGCTAGGCCCGTGAACCACCCAGGTACGCCTCCTGGACCCGTTCATCGGCCAGCAACTCGTCAGATCGGCCTTCCAGCACCACCTTCCCGGTTTCCAGGACGTAGCCCCGATCCGCCAGTTTGAGAGCAGCCCTTGCATTCTGCTCCACCAATAAGATGGTAGTTCCGTGCTCTCGTAGCTCACCGGCGACTCTGAAGATCTCCCTGACCAGCAGCGGGGCCAATCCCAGAGAAGGCTCATCGAGCAAGAGTATCTTGGGCTTGGCCATCAATCCGCGCCCCAGAGCCAGCATCTGCTGCTCCCCTCCGGAAAGGGTGCCCCCCAGCTGTCTCTGCCTACCCTTCAAGATCGGAAACACCTCGAACACGAAATCAAGGTCCTTCTGGATCGCCTCCTTGGGCTCTCTTCCGTGCCGAAGGTAGGCGCCCAGCAGCAGATTGTCCAGCACGTTGAGGGTAGAGAACACCTGACGTCTCTCAGGCACCTGACTGATCCCCAGCCGCACTATCTTGTCAGGAGATAGTCTGGTGATCGACTGGCTGTCCAAGAGGAGTTCACCCCCGCTGGCATGAAGCAGTCCCGAGATGGTATTCAGCAAGGTAGTCTTCCCGGCTCCGTTTGCACCTATGACCGTCACTATCTCTCCTCGATCGACTGCCAGGGAAACATCCTTCAAAGCACGGATGTTGCCGTAGTAGGTGTTGACATCCCTCACTTCCAGCAACATCCTGCACCCCTCAAAACCAATAGACTAGACATCCTCTGTACCCAGGTAGGCGGCGATCACCTTCGGATCACTCTGTACTTCCTCCGGGGAGCCCTCCGCAATCTTCTCGCCGTAGTCGAGAACGATGATGCGATCTGCGATGCCCATCACGAAGCCCATGTCGTGCTCCACCAGCAGGATGGAAATCCCTCCGTCGCGTATCCGGCGAACAAGCCTGTCCAATTCGAGCTTCTCCGTCATGTTGAGGCCCGCCCCAGGCTCGTCGAGCATCAACAGCCTGGGCTCCGTGGCTAGGGCACGCGCGATCTCCAGCAGGCGCTGGCTGCCAAACGGCAGACTGCCCGCATTCAGGTCTGCGCTGGCGGCCAACCCCACGAAGGACAGATATTCCATGGCCTTGCCACCGATGTCCTTCTCCTCACGCCTTCCCCCCGGAAGTCGCAGCGCAGCACTCAGCATGCCGTACCCACTGCGAGGGTGTCGCCCCACCATCACGTTTTCCAGGACCGTCATGTTGGAAAAGATCTGTAGATTCTGGAAGGTTCTCGAAAGCCCCAACCCGGCGATCACATGAGGCTTCAGGCCATTGAGTACCTGACTCCCGAATCTCATCTCTCCTGCCGTCGCAGGTAGCACGCCGGAGATGAGATTGAAGATGGTGGTCTTACCTGCGCCGTTGGGGCCGATGATCGAGAATACCTCACCGTCACAGACTCCGAAGGACACGTCGTCCACAGCCAAAAGGCCGCCGAAGTCTTTCCTCAGATTCTCGACCTCCAGAATCGACCGCTCAGCCACCTCTGCTCCCAATTGAACAACACCCCCGTAGACCGATGTGACCTGCTCAGATCAACCTGCCTGGCCTACCTGCGCTTCCACCCCCTTCTCTCCTCCCTTGCCAAGACCGACACGGTCACGCAGCCAGTCGAAAGCTCTAACACCACCAAAACTCAGTCCCTCTGGGACGAAGATCATGACCAGGATCAGTATGATGCCGTAGGCGATGAGTTCATGCTCACCGCCAGCCCCTCGAAGAAGTTGGTGCATCCTGGCGCGCAGGGCTTCCTTGATCACGAAGAAAAAGCTGACCCCCAATGCCGCACCCCAGATACTTGCCATCCCCCCCACGGCAGACATGCACACCAACTCCACGGAGGCCACGAAGCCGAAGGGACCAGGAGAAACAATCGCCTGGAAGTGAGCGTACAGGCTTCCCGCCAGGCTAGCCATCATGGCACTGAGCACGAGGACCTGGACTCGATACTTGTCAGTGTCCACACCCATGGTATTGGCCGCAAGCTCGCTGGTATGGATAGCTCGCAACCCGCGCCCCACCCGGGAGTTGATCACGTTGAAGCCAATGATGATCACGATGATAGCCGCGCCCCAAACCAGCCAGTAGTATCTATCCACAGGCCAGAACGTGAACTCGCCACCGATGCTCAAACGAGGTATCCCGGCCAAACCATCATGGCCCCCCGTGATGTCCTTCCCCTCACGGAAGATGGTGTACATCACGACACCGAGGCCCAGGGTGGCCATGGCCAGATAGTTGCCTCGCAACCGGAGGATAGGCCTCCCAATGACGTAGGCGAAACAGCCCGTCACCAGCATCGCCACCGCGATCGCAAACCAGGGCCACCACCAGGTGTCCGCTATGCCCGGCAGTAGACCATGCCTCGTAGCCATGGTAGACATGATCCCCGACACGTAGGCCCCGATGCCATAGAAGGCAGCTTGGCCCAACGAGATCTGCCCGGCATATCCCATCAACAGATTCAGACCTACGACCACAATGGTCAGGATGCCGATGCGGATCAGCGTATCGAAAGTCACCGTCCCGCCGGTGAAGTCCCTGAAGCGAAAGCCAAACGGTTGGATGCTCTCAACCAGTCCGAAAACCACAACGATCGCGATGAGCACGCCGAAACCGATGGCATGGGAGTACCTGGACCAGCCTTTGTCCTCAGACATGAAGACACCCCCTAGGACTCCTCAACACCTCGCTCCCCTCCACCGATCAGCCCTTGGGGCCTGAGAAGCAAGATCAAGATCAGGATGACGAACGCTATCACGTCCTTGTAGCCGTACAACCCGGTGACTCCGGTGCCCACGTTTTCTGCCACCCCCAATATCAACCCACCCAGCACGGCTCCCAGGGGACTGACCATGCCGGCCATGATGGCGGCCACGAAACCCTTGAGCCCGAAAGCCAGTCCCATGTCGTACTGAGGCCGGATCACGGGCCCGAACACCACTCCCCCGATGGCACCAACCGCAGCCGCCAGACCGAAGGCAAGAAGCGACATGCGACTCGGACTGATACCCATCAATTCTGCCGCCCGCCGGTTGACCGCGCAAGCTCGCAACGCCTTGCCCAGAATAGTGCGCTCGAAGAAGTAGAGCAGAGCACCGAGGACCAACGCCACCGTCCCCCAAATCCACAAGCTCTGAGCACCAAGCGTTAGTCCGAAAGGTCTGAAAATGTGATCCATCTGCTGCAAGTTGCTGAACGCCGGCACGATCTTGGCCTGCGTTCCCCAGATGATAAGCGCTGTGGCTCGGATGGCAATCGTGGCCCCGATGGTGATGATGATCAACGTGACCACGCTCGCGCCGCGAGCCGGATAGATGGCCCCCCTCTCCAGGAGTATCCCGACAACAGTGACTGTGACTATGGAGGCGATCACGGCCACCGCCAGCTTGAGGACAGGCGGTAGTGGCAGATCAAGCCCATACAGACTCGCGCACATCATCGCGCCTAGCATGACGAACTCACCCTGCGCGAAATTGATCACCCCCGTCACACTGTGAATGACCACAAAACCCAATCCGACGAGGGCGTAGATGCTTCCCCCACGGATGCCATCCATCGTCCACTGCGCAAAGGCCTTGGGGCCGTACCCGTTCTCGTAGGCAAGAAGGAGAACAAACGCCACCAATAGCACTGTGGCAACCGCCGTCAGACCCAGCCTCACAGATCTGGTGCCAAGGTACTTGCTCATGCCTGCTCCCCCTGCTATGGCAAGAAAGGGACTGAGGCCGTGGCCTCAGTCCCCGACCTTGTCTGTCTGTCTACCACTCCTCTTGCGGGAAGGGGACAAACATCTGGCCTTCCACCTCGAACCAGGTGAAGGAGGTGTAGTCCAATCCATAGTGGTCGTCAGGAGCGAGTTTGAAGATTCCTGCCGTACCAGGCCAGTCTGTGATGTTGTTCTCGATATAGTCGCGAACAGCCGCTCGCTGCTCCGCCAGGCTCAACCCCTCGGGCAGAGTCTCCAGCGCCCCGATGACCCAGTACAGAGCATCGTAGGCGTGGCCACCGAAGGTGCTGACCGGTTCGCCCGTGTACTCCTCGTAGGCGTCCTTGAAGTCCATCCAAGTTGCCTTCGCAGGATTGTCAGCGGCTATGTCCTCGGCGATGATCACTGCGCTGCAGGGCATCTCCGCACCCTCCACCGCTTCGCCACCGGCGGTGATGAAGTCCGTCGTGCAAACGCCATGGCCGTGGATGATGGGAATGTCGGGCAGTGCGGTCCGGATCGCGAGGTGGGCATTGGCGGCCCCCGGCGGGATAGCGCCAATCACCACTGCGTCGCACCCCGCAGCCTCTATGGCGGGCACCTGCGGGAACTCGGTGTCTGTACGCTCGAAGGCTCCCTCGAACACGTTCTCCATGCCCGCGCCGGTGAGCGCAGCGGACGAGTTGTTATAGCAGTCCTTGCCGTAGCCGGTGTTCTCGTACATGTAGCACACCGAGCTCACGCCCAAGTCCGTCAGTCGCTCCACCTGCCACTGCGCCACGTCCCCGTTGCTCTGGGCCACCTTGAACACCCAGGGCCGCATCTCACCCGTGTCGGGGTCGGAGATGATCGCCAACGACGACGCCATGGAGATGTACGGCACCTCAGCTTCTGTGGCTACCTCGGCGATGGCCAGGCTGATGGGCGTGACGCTTCCCATGATCAGGGCCACCACCTCGTCCTCGTCAACGTACCTCCGCGCCAGGCTGGCTGCGACATCCGGGTTGCTCTCGGAATCGCCCACGATGATCTCCACCTCGTGGACAACGCCATCCGGGCCCATGATCCCGCCAGACTCCTCCAGCCGTTCCCTCATGATCTCGGCCCAGTTCCGTTGGGGCTCACCCAAGTTGGCTCCTCCCCCGGTGACATCAGGCCCAAACCCGATCTTGTAGGTCGTGCCCACCTCGGGCTCCGGCGGTGGCTCCGGTGTGGCAGTCGCCTCCGCAGGCGGTGGCGGTGTGGTGGGCTCGGGCTCTGCGGCAGGTGCAGCACAACCTGCGACCAACAGCGCCACCAACGTAACCGCTGTGAATGCAGCAAGTATTTTGCTTTTCACTTCTTTTCCTCCTCTACTTCGTACGGCAAGTCGACTCCACTTGCCAGCCCTTTACGCAGAAGGCCACTCAGTAGAACCTAGTTCTTGCCATCACCTCCTTTCCACCCGCTCACAGATCACAACGCAGATCACCGTCACTTGCCCCAACAGCCGCTCGTTGCCAACCCGTGAACTCGCGCGACGGCTGGGATCATCACGCCACGAGTCTGCTTCAGCCGATCACGGGTTGCCCCACGCAGTCCAAGCTAGAAATCAGGTGTCAGGACGATTCTCCTCATCAGAGTCGTGCTGTGTGCCTCTTCGAACACATCCTCGATCTGGCTCATACGTCGTGCCTCCACGAAGGGCTCCAGTTGCACCTTGCCATCGAGAACCATCTTCAAAACCGTAGGATAGTACTCTGGCAGGCAGCCCCAGGTCCCGATGATCTCGGCGTCGAAGGCCATCAGCCTGGACAGCGAGTACTCGTTGACGTTGGTAGAGAACCCAATCCACACCAGCTTGCCCACGAAACCGAGGAGAGCCAGAGCGATATCCTGAGCTGGCTTGGCGCCGGTCATCTCAAAGATCTTCCAGCCCCAGTTCGAAGGCAGCCCGTTCTCCTTGCAGAGGTCTCGGAACTCGTTGCGTATGTCCTTGGGGCCCTTGTCCGTCGAGTTGATCACGTAGTCGGTTCCATACTCCAGAGCCCTCGCCAGCTTGTCCGGGTGGCGCGCAATGCCAATCACGGCTTCTGCGCCCATGGCCTTCAGAATCTGGGGCATGAAGACACCGAGACCCCCGGTCACACCGAGGATGATGCACCTGTCTCCCTTCTGGATGCCCGCACGGATCGCCGCTTGGTAAGGGCTGGTCACTGCATCGGCCACGACGGCCAGCCACTCCAGCGGCATCCCTTTGCGATCCTCCACGGGGCACAGATCCGCCGCCGGAACCGGGATGTGGCTGGAGAAGCCACCATAGATTTCCAGGCTGTTCCCGGGCATCTTCTGCGCCAGACAGCGGTTACCCCGGCCCATGTCGCAGATCGGGCAGTTGCGACACGGCATCACCGCCGGGATGATCACCTCCTTGCCGATCCACTTCTTGTCGCCAGCCACGACCACCCCGCTTATCTCGTGGCCCAACGTGAGCGGCGGCTTGGTCACGGTGGGTACGCCATCGTAGAAGTACCCCAGGTCAGTGTGGCACACTCCACACCCGGCTATCTCCACCAACACCTCATCCGGCTTCAACTCCGGCACAGGTATACTGGTCTTCTCCAGCTTGCCGGGCGTTACTTCCCCCGTCTCCCGATCCTTGGCCGTTGGCTGCACCATCTGCCAGGTCTGGATCTTGTCAGGTACTGCTGTCATCAGTCCTCTACCTCCTCGCTATTGATGGTCTGTCTTGCTCTGCCGTTTCTCTGGCCACCGATTCCGCAGCGAAAAGCGCCGCGCCGAAGGCCCCCATCTCCTGTGGGTGGGGCGCTATCTCCACCTTCACGTTGGCCCGCTCGCTGATGATCTCGGCCACGATGGGGTTGTGCGCCACGACGCCACCACTCATGATCACCCGGCCGGTCAGCCTGTCCATCTCCAGAATGCGCTTGGCCACAGAGTTGAACAACCCCCTGACGATGTCCTCCAGCTTCTCGCCCCCTCTGATCCTGTCCAGAACCTCGGTGGCCGTGAACACCGTACAGAAGCTCCCCAACTCCGTTCCACTACTTGACTGGCGGGCCAAGCCCTCCAGCTCACTCACGGGGACGTCCAGTTTGTACGCCATCTCCTCCAGAAACGCACCGGTGCCCGCCGCGCACTTCCTGTTCATCTTGAAGCTGGTTTTTCTGCCAGAACCATCCAGCTTGACCACTTTATTGTCCTGACCACCGATGTCGATCACCGTGATCTCTTCCGGATAGTAGTGATGACATCCCTTGGAGTGACAACTGATCTCGGTCTTCGTCTGGTGAGCGAAGGAGATACTCCGTCTGCCAAACCCGGTCCCAACGATGAACCTCACCTGGTCCGCGCGAAGGCCAGCGCTCCTCAACGCCTCACCTAGCGCAGTCTCCGCCGACTCCAGAAGATCGGCGCCGGACTTCCGCACGCAACTGCCGAGTATCCTCCGCGTGCCATCTATGATCACGGCCTTGGTCGTGCTGGTCCCGCAATCCAGACCACCAACGTAGGTCCCGTCCAGGTTCGTCCTCCTATCCAGATCTCGCCTCTTCCGTGTCCTCCAACTGCTCGACGAAGGCCTCGATGTTGGTCCTGGTAGTCTCCTCCGAATACATTCTCAGGTCATTCAGGTCGGCGTCTATGGTCAGCGTAGGAATCCCCAGCTCGTTCTGCAATCTCTGGGGCATGCCGTATCGCGAATTCGAGTTGTTGGGGCAAGTCTTCGCGTCATGGAAGATGATCCCGTCGACCTTGTACTCCCTTACCAACCTCTCTATATACGCCTGCTTGGCCGGCTCATTGCGGTTGATGAAGATCTCTGTATACGCCTGCGCCATGCTCTCGAAGGGCCTCTCCTCATCGAAAGCGCTGAAAATCCAGCTATTGCAGTAGGTTGACACCACGACGCAGCTATCCAGCTCGGAGAACTGCTCCGACAGAGCCCGTAGTTTGCCCCAAATGGGCATCCCCTCCCAATAGATGCGGAAGCGCTCGTTCTCCACCGCGGCGACGCCATCCGCCGCTCGCTGCTCTAGCTCCTCCATCAGCGTCGTGTAATAGTCGACGGGTTCCTGGGTCCCTCGCAGGCAGACCGCTGGCCCCATGTGTATGCAGCCATCGAAAAACGTCCACGGCGCGGGCACATTGGTGGCGAGGCCCAGCACGTGTCCCCAGAGGTCGCTGCATTCTCTAGAGAGACGCATCGATTCCCTGAACCTGTCGATGTCGAACTTCTCACCGCTGATCCTCTCCAGAAGAGGTATCAGCTCCCTGATCTGCTGGACCACGTCATCGACGTTCGCCGCTGTGACCTCCTCCATGCCCTTGGGAGGGTTGATGCCTATCACGGGTACGTTGAACTCCCGACCGTAGTATTCGAACCATTCCCTCACATCACGACACTGCTGGGTGTTGTAGGCCAGGACGTCCGGCTTCGGAACGCTCTCGATACCAGGGTAGGCCTGGGACAGAGGAGTCTCACCCTTCAGGTAGCTCCCCACGTCACTCGTGAGATAGGAGCAGATCTCCGGTGAGTAGCCGATGGCGTTGGCTAGCGGTATGTAGTCCGCGGCCACACGCCTGCTGCCGAGCATGGCCCCGTGGTTCTCTGGATAGTGAACCTCGAAGCCAAAGGCCTGGAGCAGTTCAGCCGGTCCCGTGCTGGTGCACCAGGCGATCAGTCCCTCCTCCTCCCCCTTGGCGATACGATCCATCCGGTAGAAGTAGTCCCGCATCACCTCGCCTAGCTGTTTCGCCGCCTGTATCGGCTTGCGCAGCAACTTCCTCTCAGACATCCAGCTCCCCTCGATGACCTTAGTGTAGCGCCTCTGCTACCACCTCAGTGATGTCCATCACCTTCATCCGCTGTCTGCGCTCTCTCTGGAGCTTTGCAGCGGCCAGCTTCAGATTGCTCTTGCAGGTTGGGCAGGCCGACACAATCACCTCAGCGCCCAAGTCCATGGCCTCAGCCACTCTGTTCTCGGCCAGGGCGGAGCTCAACTCACCATCGAAACCTTTGAGCCCCCCACCACCTCCGCAGCACTTAGCCAGGGCGCGATTCATGCTGAACTCCATCAAGTCCAGACCAGGAATGGCCTGGAGGACGTTGCGCGGCGGATCGTAGATGCCCATGTGCCTCCCGATGTCACAGGGATCGTGATAGATGACCTTCATGGGGAACTCACCCTGAAAGCGAAGTTCGCCGTCGGAGATCAGGCGATCCATGTACTCGACGGCGTGCAGCACCGCCACGTCGAATCCCGAGTGTTCGCGGTATAGATCTCTCAGCGTCCTGTGGCATCCGGCGCAAGTGGTGACTATCAGTTCCGGGCTCAACTCCGAGAAGACCGCCATGTTCTTTTCCATACACTCCTGGAAGGCATCTTCCGCACCGATGAGATGAGCGACGTAGCCACAACAGACCTCCTTCTCCCCCAGCACAGAGTAGTTGACCCCCACCTCGTCCATGAACTCCATCATGCTGGGAACGATGTACAGGTCCTGGTATGAGCCGGTGCAGCCCAAGTACAGGAGCACGTCCACCGGCCCCGCGACCACGGCTTTCTCCTCGTAGCCGGAGGGATAGGTCTCCGTTCTATTTGCCGCTTGCTCTCCAAGCGGGTTCCCATGCTCCTTCAGACTGTCCAGCATGGGCTGGAAGACCTGGGGCAGATAGCCAGCCTCCACCAATCTCTGCCTGGCTCCGCCGACGATGCCAGCGACATCAACACTCGCGGGACAGACTGCCTGACAGTTCAGACAAGTGGTACACTGGTAGAAGCTCGCTGCCAGTGCCTCCGAGGGCTCCACAGCACCCGTCATCAGGTTGTACGCCAGGATGACGTGACCTCTTGCATTGCGTGACTCCAGAATCGTCTCGCCGAAGATGGGACAACCCAGCCGGCAGAATCCACACTGAATGCAAGCCATGATCTCGCTGTCCACCTCCGACCCGAAGCTCTCCACCTCCTCCGGTCGCTCCACCAGAGCCTCGAATGCGAAGTAATCGTAGATGTCCTTCACCTCATCGTCCAGGCCCATCTTCGCCGGGTTCAGGATGCCATTCGGGTCGAGGGCCTTCTTGATGCTCCGCATCACATCCTGCCCCGTGCCAAGTTCCTCAACCATGAAGGGTGCCTTGGCCATACCGGTACCGTGCTCCGCAGTGAGGGTGCCCTCCAACCTCATGGTGAGTTCAATGAAGTCCTGGGCGATCCCTCTGACCTTCTCCCAGTGGTCGGGTTTTCTGGGGTCCGCCATGATCACAGCATGGATGTTGCCATCACCCACGTGGCCGAAGCTGGCGATGCGTACACCGTGCTTCCGCCCAACCTCCTGCACCCCCTTGATCACGTCCGGGATCCTGCTGATCCGGACTCCGAAATCCTCAACTATGGGCACGAGGCGCTCGCCCCTGACGGCCTTCCCGAGGGCGCCTGTCAGCCCCGATCGCGCCGCCCAGATCTTGGCCATCTCTTGAGCATCGTCGCTCCACTCCATACCGATCTGCCCATGCCTGCCAGCGATCTCTCCTATCTGCTCTAACTGTTCATGGACAACAGACGTCTGCCCGTCCAGCTCCATGAACAGCATGCACTTGACGTCGTCGGGGATCTCCAGGCCCATGACCTCCTTGACCACGCCCAGAGCCACTCCATCCAGTACTTCGCACTTGGCGAGGGGAATCCCCTCCGTGAGCATCTCGGTGACGGCATCGCCGGCATCCTCCAGCGCCTTGAACCGGATGGTGACGAAAGCCACGTATTCAGGCTTGGGCAAGATTCTGGCCGTAATCTCGGTCACTACGCCCAGTGTACCTTCAGAGCCGAGGAACAGATGAGTCAAATCGAAGCCAGCGGAACTCTTGGGAACAGTGGTGCCCGTCCTCAGCACGCGACCGTCGGCCAGCACCACCTCCAACCCCATCACCCAATCCTTGGTGCCGCCATACTTGACCGCCCGCTCGCCGCTGGCGTTGGTGGCCACGCTGCCCCCCAGGGAGGCCAAAGCATGACTACTGGGGTCGGGCGGATAGAAGTGAGTGGGGGCCAGGGCCGCATTCAGGTTGTCGAGAATCACCCCGGGCTCCGCCACCACGTACCCATCCTCCCGATTGATCTCCCTGATGTTTTTCATCTGCGAGAGGTCCAGGACGATGCCTCCCTTTGGTGCCAGCGCAGCCCCGGTCACGCTGGTGCCCGAGCCCCTCGGAGTAACCGGTATCTTCTCCTCATTGGCGAGGGCCAAAATCCCGGACACCTCGTCTGTGGAACGGGCGAAGACGATAACCTCCGGTACGCCTACGTGGACCGACATGTCGCGAGAGTAACACATCAGTTCAACCGGGTCGGTCCTCACATTCTCCTCGCCCACGATCTGCTGAAGCTCCTCGACGTACTCCACTCTCCCGCCTCCTAAAGCCTGAAAAGAATCAAGCGACCAGGAAGTCACCGTCTACACAGATCAATTCACCGTTGACGAAACTGGCAATGTCCGAGGCCTAAAGCATAACCGCCCCCACAACATCGTCGGGTTCAGTCACCCGACCTTGGGGGACGGCACTCAAGCACTCTCGCGCGCGGACTGCATCGTTCCAGACGGGTCTGCTGAACCCTCTGCCCGTCAATCCAGGTCCTATCGCGTTGACGTTGGTGCTGCGCGCGGCCCACTCGGCCGAAATCCTCTACGGTGGCCTGACCAATGCCGCCGCCGCCGATAACGATGGCTACCTTGCCCTCCAGACTACACTGCATGTCTGAGTCCAAGCTTCCTCCGCGTAGACGATGGATACGAGCGCGCTTCCGTGGATGGCCACGCACCGTTGCCGAGGTGGTCATGGAATAACTCGCCCGCCAGTTGAAGCCGGCACCGCTGCCTGGCTACCCCGGGTCTTACTGGAGGTAACGCTCCCTCAACACACGGTGCAAGATCTTGCCCGTGGCCGTCCTGGGCATCTCCTCGGGCTTGATGATATCGACGCTCTTCGGCCTCCTGTAGCCCGCGAGCTTTCCTCGAGTGAACTCGATGATCTCATCTTCGGTCGGCGACTTGTCAGGGTCTTTGGGCACGACCACGGCCTTCACCGCCTCGCCCCACTTCTCGTCAGGGACGCCGATCACCGCCACGTCCAGCACGCCAGAATGCGAGCCCACGACTGACTCCACGTCGGAAGGATAGACCTTCTCGCCGCCCGTGATGATCATGTTGTCCTTCCGGTCCACGATGTAGTAGTACCCTTCCTCATCCATCCTGGCCATATCACCGGCCGTGAAGTATTCGCCCCGGAAGGAACTAGCCTTCTTCTCCGGCATCTTCCAGTACTCATCGAACATCATGGGACCCCGAGAATACAGCTCCCCGACTTCACCCTGAGGAACTGGGTTGCCATTCTCATCCAGTAGCTTGACTCTATCAGTGCCGATGCACTCCTTACCGATGGATCCCAGCTTCCTCAGTTGATCGCGCGGTCGCAGCAGGGTGACCAGACCAGCCTCCGTGGACCCGTACGCCTCAAACAGCTTGGCGTTGGAGAACATCTCCATGATGCCCAGCTTCGTCTCTTTGCGAGCTGGCGCGGAGGAAATCAGCAGTTGGCGGATGCAGCTCAGGTCATGCTTTGTCCGCACCTCCTCCGGGAGGTTGAGCATCATGATGTAGTGGGTTGGCACCAGGGAAGTGAAGGTGATTTTCTCGCGAGCGATGATCTCGAGCAGCTCTGTAGGGTCGTAGTTGCGCGCTCGATGGATGTACACCCCTCCGCCTACGTAGCTGAACACGAAGGAATAGAAGGTGGAGTTAACGTGACAGAGGGGCATGACGATCATGCCGATATCATCGGAACCGAAACTGTGTTCGACTTCGTTTATGAGATAGAACCCAGTGTAAGACTCGTGGGACCGGATGACACCCTTCGGGCGACCGGTAGTCCCGGAAGTGTAGAGGTGAACCCAGGCGTCCTGTGGCACAACCTTCACATCTGCCTGCTCGGACGACGCCCCTTCGATGATCGTCTCATAGTTCACATAGCCATCGGGCGTCTTCCCCTCGTCGCCCACGAGAATGAACCGGCCGGCGTCCACCTGCTGAAAATTCCCCCGCACTGCGTCGACCCCTTGGAGGAATTCCTCGCTGCAAATGAAGGCCTTGGAATCCGAATCGTTGACAGCGTAGTCGATTTCGGGCCCCACCCATCTGAAGTTGATGGGCACCACGACCACCCCCGCCTTGGCGGCTGCCAGATAGATCTCCATGTACTCCACCACGTTGTAGAGCAGCACTGCGATCCTGTCGCCTTTCTCGAGACCCATGTCGAGCCACGCATTGGCCAACCGGCAGCCCCTCTCATCATACTCCTTGAACGACAATTCGCTGAAGCCGCCCTTCACCGCCAGCCCCTTCACAGCCATCTTGTCGCCGAACTTGTCAGCGTTGACTCTCATGATCTCGCCAATGTTCAGCCAGATCGCCATCTCTCCTCCCTAGGCTTCACTTCGTACGTTGAGCCTCTTCCGTCAAGCATCGTTATTATAGCACGGCGTGCGTATGTTGTCAAGTATTGATGGACGAAAGACTTGGGTCTAGGCCGATTGTGGAACTCTCCGAATCTGAGGAACCACCCGAGACCTGTGCTCTCTCACAGGTCTTGACGGTTGCTCGTCGCACCGGTGATTCACTGAGCACGAGCCACAAACGGCTCATGTCTTTTCCTCTCGGTACCCTAACTTCACGAGAGAGGGGAAGTTCACACCCCTCGCCGGGGTGTGAACTTCCCTACAACGTAAGTACCGCCGGCTCCATCGACCAAGAGCCAGTCCTGTGCCGAATCAGGTTCTCAGACCTGACGTCTCCAGCTGGGCCTACTGCTCCTGAGGCTTGGCCAATACCTCGGCCATGAACTCGTCGTTCACCAACCGGGCCTCATCGATCAGTTGACGGTATCTGATGAAGTCGATCCTGTCCTTGCCGGTGATCTTCTTGGTATTGAAGGCGTGGAAGCCCAAGAAGGCCTCACTGGACATATTGGCCGCCAGCCAGTGGCGATAGTACAGCTTGCCCTGATCCCAAAAGAACTTCTTCTTGGCCCTGATCGAGTCTATGGAAATCTGGAGGCAGTTGGGGAACAGGTTGGTGAAGGTCCAAAGCATGTTGTTGACTTCTCTGTCCAGGAGCTCGAGGTCGGCGGATGTGTTGTACACGAAATCCCTGGCCTTCTTCATCTCATCGCCCGTCTTGAACTCGCCGTAGACGATCTCACCATCGTGCACGTACTCGTCGGTGATGACCTGAGGATTTCTCACCCAGTTGCCCTTCTCGTCCTTCAGCACCGGCACCACCTTGCTGAGGTAGCCCTTGCGGAACATCTTGTAGGCGCTCCACATCTCGCAAGAGATGCAGTTCCACATGGCGTCCTCGATGCCGAGGAACCAGGGGAGGAAGTCGGAAGAGCCGCCCACCGGAGCGGAGCCGTGTCTGGGGCCAGCCTGGCCGTAGATCGCTGTGTCGGACGAGACGCACAGATCGCAAGCCCCGCCGATCTCCTGCCCGCCGGCAACCCTCATCCCATTGGCGCGGCAGATCACCGGTTTCTTGCAATCCAGGATGCTGTCCACCATGCCGTTGAAGAGGTCCATGTACAGGGCGTACTCGGTGGGCCTCCCGCTGTAGTACTCGGCATACTCCTTGGTGTTCCCGCCAGTGCACCAGGCCCTGTCGCCAACGCCGGTGAAGACCACCGCCACCACGCTGTTGTCGGCCGCAGCATTGGTCATGCCCGCGATGACCCCCTTCACCATCTCGGTCGTGTATGAGTTGTACTGCTGAGGGTTGTTCAGCCAAACCCACGCGCTGTAGAGTCCCTCCACAGCGTTTCCTTTGGGATCAACGATCGGCTTCTTCTCGTAGACCACGCATGGGGGATTGTCCATGCTGCCAAAGTGCTCATCACCCCACAATGCATGATCCTTCTTCTCAGAGTCCCGGGGTAACCACTCGAGTGCCATTTGCCCCTCTCCTTTCCTTTCCCTTTTTTCTGTGTCACGCTCATGCCCGCATCACGGGCAGCTTGAGGGTCACCTGCATACGTGGCGGAGACGCGTAGCCCGAACTGTGTTACAGAGGAAATGTGTCACTGCGAATATATGGCGCTCATTGGACGCCACATGTGCATTATAACATGCATCATATGCTGTGTCAAGCTCCCGCCAGCGACCGTCTACTACTTTCCCTTGAATACCGGCTTTCTCTTCTCCAAGAATGCCACCGTCCCCTCCTGGTAGTCCTCGGTCGCGGAGAGCCCTCCGAACTCCAGGGCTTCGATGGAGAGTCCCCTCTCGAGATCCGTCTCCAGGCCCAGGTTGATCGCCCGCTTGCACGCCGCCGCGCTCAGCGGTGCCTTCTCTGCCAGTTTGCTGGCCAAGGCCTTCGCCTCGGTCAGTAGCTCTGCTCCTGGTACGACTTTCTGCACCAGGCCGATGCGCAGCGCTTCTTCAGCGTCGATCATGTCCCCGCTGAGGATCATCAGCTTGGCCATACCCTTGCCCACCAAGCGCGGCAGCCGCTGCGTGCCTCCGTAGCCAGGGCTGACGCCCAGGCCGATCTCCGGCTGCCCCATTCTGGCAGTATCGGCAGCTAGCCGAATGTCACAGGCCATGGCCAGCTCCAGCCCTCCGCCCAACGCGTAGCCGTTGATGGCCGCTATCACGGGCTTTGGCAGGTTCTCTATCTTCAGCATCAGGGCTTGCCCGCGTCGAGAGTGCTCCGCCGCAGCCGCGGGTGACTTCAGAGACTGTAGCAAGCCTATGTCCGCCCCGGACACGAAGGACTTCCCTCCTGCGCCGATGAGAACGATCGCGAGTACCTCTTTTTCCGCGGCCAGTTCGTCCATGGCTGCGCCGATCTCGGCCACCACGTCCTCGTTGAGAGCGTTGAACTTGTCAGGCCGGTTGATGGTGACAACAGCTATCCTGTCCTCTCGATCTACCAATAGATACTTGTAGGCCATTCACTACACCTCCTCATACCAAGTCCAGCATGCCAGCCCCCGTCACCCTTGGCCTCCAGAGCACGCAACGTGCCAGTCCGCTGACAACCCCGCGCTCCAGCAGGCCAGAGAGGGCAAGCTGATGCTGCATCACTTGTACTCGCCGTAGAAGCCCCTGCCCGACTTGCGCCCCAGGATGCCTGCTGTGACCATACGCTTGAGCAGCACTGGAGCCGCATATACCTCATCCTTGAACTCGTTGAACATGTTGTCGGCTATGAACAGCGTGGTGTCGTTGCCGAGGATGTCCAGCAACCGGAAGGGACCCATCGGGTGGTTCAACCCCAGCTCGATCGCCGTATCTATATCCTCGATGCTTGCCAGGCCAGACTCGTAGAGACGGATGGCGTGCAGCAAATAGGGTATCAGCAGCCGGTTGACGATGAAGCCCGGCGTGTCTTTTGCTATGACCACTGTCTTGCCCAGCGACTCGGAGAACTCCCTGAGTGTTTCGACCGTCTCCTCGCTGGACACGATGGTGGTCACGATCTCCACCAACCGCATCACAGGCACGGGGTTGAAGAAGTGCAGGCCAGCCACCTTGTCCATCCGGTTGGTGGCCGCGGCCATCTCGGTGATGGTCATGGACGAGGTATTGCTGGTCAAGAGCGCGTGCGGAGGGCAGATCTCATCCAACTGCCGGAAAACCTGCTTCTTTATGTCCAGGTTCTCGATGATAGCCTCCACGACCAGATCGCAGTCCTTGAAATCGCCGATGCTAGTCGTGCCCTTGATGCGCCCCATGATCTCGTCCTTGTCCTGGGCCGTCATCTTCTCCTTCTGCACAGCCCTGCCGAGGAAGTGATCAACCGTGCCCATACCTTTGTTCAGCAATTCGTCGTTGATCTCCGAGACCACAACCTCGTAGCCAGATTGAGCGCAGACCTGCACTATGCCCGCACCCATTATCCCGGCACCCACGACTCCCACTCTCTTGATCTCCATTGCGCGACCTCCTTGCTTGTTTCTCCGAACGAGCCTTCGTATCAATCCTTGTCCACGGGAGTTCTCCTCTCTCCCGGGAGCAAACCGCTACTGCGAGCCGCCTCGCAGCGCTGCCACCGTGGCGTCGGTAAGGGACACCCGATAGGCCAGCAGACCTTGCCCGCTGGCCAACAACGCGTCTCTGATCGGCCCCTGCAACTCGTCTATCGTTCCGTATTTCGTCTCGGCGATCTCCATCTTGTCCTGAGCCTCCAACCGCCCGCCGACCGCTCGAGCCACGAAGACGTGGCTGGTCCAATCCAGGTAGTCGTTTTCGTCAGTGAAGCGAACGTGGACACGCAGCAGATACCTCTCCAGGTCTATGTCCAGCCCAGTCTCCTCGAGTGCCTCCCGCCGGGCACCCTCCTCAATGGACTCGCCAGGGTCCAGCCCTCCGCTCGGTGCCCGGAAAATGGGCCGTCGAAACATGGGCTTCCTGATCAAGGCCAGGTGGTCATCGTTGAAGATGAACAGTGTGATATCGTGGGCACGACCATGCTTCTGAGTCGCTCTCACGAAGGCTAGCTCAGCTTCACCTATCTCGTGCTCCAGGTGCAACACCTGAGGCTTACCCAGCTTGTACTCGATCTCCTCCACCAGTTTCGCATCAACGTACATCGCTACGAAACCCTGCTGTCGGTTTCACTCACCCGACTGTAGTACGCCCAGCAACTCCTGGTGGATCTTGCCGTTGGTGGCGACAACGTCCCCCTCGAAGGGAATCCAGGCCTCTCCCCTCACGTTTGAGATGCGACCACCGGCCTCCTTGATCAGCAGCCCGCCCGCGGCGGTGTCCCAAGGTTTGACGCTCAACTCCCAATGACCGTCCAGACGTGCGGCTGCCACATACGCCAGATCCAACGCCAGCGATCCGCTGCGCCTCACCCCCTGTATCGTGGGGATTAGCTTTCTCAAGAGGGCCACGTTCTGCTCGGCAACGCTGCCACGCACGTATGGGAAACCCGTGGACAGTAGCGATGAGATCAAGTGATCCTCATCAGAAGTCGAGATCCTCGATCCATTCAGCGTGGCCCCACCGCCCTTTTCCGCGTAGAAGAGCTCATCGTGCAAGGGATCGAATACGCAGCCCACCAGCACGTCGCCCCTCTGGGCCAGTGCCACAGACACGCAGAATGCGGGATAGCCGTGAACGTAGTTGGTGGTCCCATCCAGCGGATCTACCAGCCATACATAGTCGGCAAGGGGAGCCGTCTGCCCGTCCCATCGCTCTTCGCTGACGACGCTATGCTCGGGGAATCGGCTGTTGATCTGCTCCGTGATCATCTCCTCCAAAACCACGTCTACCTCAGTTACGAGGTCCACCTCGCCCTTCCGGGTCACATCGTGCGTGCTCCCCAGCCTCTCCAGCATCATTCGCCCTGCCTCTTTGCAGAGCGCGACCACGAAATCCCTGTCCGGCGTATCCCCTGCCACCGCCCCCATGAGAGGCTACCTATCCCTCCACACCGGTTCTCTCTTCTCCATGAAAGCCTGGAGTCCCTCGGCTGCATCCTCCGTCTTCATTAGCCGCTTGAGGTATAGCTCCTCCGAAAGAGCGAGCGCCTCCTCGAAGCCCAGCGTCAAACCCTGCAAGATGGCTCTCTTGGTCAGCCGCAGCACAACACCGCTCAGTGCAGCCAACTTGTCGACGAACCTGGACAACTCCTCCTCGAAGCCTTCCACCGGCATCACCCTATTCACCATTCCCAGTCGCTCCGCCTCCCGGGCATCGATGACGGAGCCGGTGAGAAGCAGCTCCAGGGCCTTCATGTGAGGCATCAGGCGAGGGAAAGTGACCACCGCCACCGGCGGATACACCCCCACCTGGATCTCAGGCTGGCCAAACGTCGCCTTCTCTGAAGCGATAACCATGTCGCAGAAGGTTACCAGCTCACACCCACCGCCGAGAGCTGCACCGTTCACCGCGGCTATCGTGGGCATCTCCAGGGACCACATCTGCCGAAAGATGCGATGGAAGACCTCCACCATCTCGTCCACCTTGTCCACCGTGTGATCCTTGACGTCCACACCAGCACAGAAGGCCTTGCCTTTGGCGGCGAAGATGAGTACCTTGGTCTTCTCATCGCCCTGTAGGCTCTCCAGAGCCGCGTTGATCTCCCTCATGGTGGGAATACCCATGATATTGACAGGAGGATGATCGAGCGTGATCCTGGCCACCCCGCCCTCTCGCTCGAAAAGGATGTTCTCGAACTCCCTGCTCATGTCTCCTCCGCTAGATGTACTGGCCCCCGTCCACAGTGATCACTTCACCTGTAACGTGGCGGGCCTTCTCACTGGCCAGGAAGCTCACCACGTAGGCCACCTCTTCCGGCTGTCCTAGCCTCCCGATCACGATCTCCTGCAAGGCCATCTCCTCCACTTTGTCGCGCGCAGGGTTCTGACGCAGCATTTCGGTCTCGATCAGACCAGGCCCCACAGCGTTCGCGTTGACGCCATACCTGCCCAGCTCCTTGGCCATGGCCTTGGTCAGGCCGATGATTCCAGCCTTGGAAGCCGAGTAGTTGGTCTGGCCGAACTTCCCACGCAGCCCATTGATGGAGGTGATGTTGACGATCTTCCCCGACTGCTGCTCCCTGAAGATGGGTGTCACTGCGCGAGCGAAGTTGAAGTAGCCCTTCAGGTTGACTGCGATCACGCGATCCCACTGTTCCTCAGTCATCTTCCAGATGACCCCATCCCAGTTCATACCAGCGTTGCACACCAAGATGTCCACACCGCCGAACTCCGCCACGACTTTGTCCACCATCTCTTGGGCAGCAGCAAAATCCGAGACATCGATCTGATACGCCATAGCCTTGCGGCCCATCTCTTCTATCTGACGGGCCACCTCCTTGGCCTCGTCCGGGTGACTGCGGTAGGTCAGTGCCACATTGGCGCCCTCTCTCGCCAAATCCAGCGAAATAGCGGTCCCAATACCCAGGCTACCACCCGTCACAATAGCATTCTTGTCTTCCACTAGACCCATCTGGTGCCACACTCCTTTCGCGTTAGTTCCTTATCTACTCTCGACCGTAGCCGAACGGTGCGTCCGCCTGCACCGTCTCGTCGCGAGGGGCAGCGTGGCAGCCTCACCGCGCCACGGTCGTCCGCCGCAGGTACGCCGTGCTAGGTCCGAGTCAGAAGAAACCCGCCACTCCGTGTTTACTACACTCTTCACCGCTCTCGCTGATCGCGGGCGGTCACCACTGAAGACTCCTCCCCGGCCAGCGGGAGCTTCCCCAACAGAACTGCTCCCCACGGACACCTGAGGGGCCTCACGCTGCCAGGCTCCCGGTCCACCGAAGCCTGCTGGCCCACCCGCGTACACAGGCGAAGAGACTGACCTTGAGACGTTGAGGAAATGCCCTGCGCGTGGGGTGGGTACTTGACAGTCGAGGTTACGATGCCAGCAGCTTGCACTCGGATAAGACGAGGGGGAATCAAAGAAGATGACCAACAACCCCAGACTGGACGCAGCGCCCTCATTACTCCCTCACGGTCCCTCCGAAGACCCCCGATCTGCCGCCAAAGGCAATCCTCGCGCTGGGCTAACCATTGGAGGACGACCGTATTATAGCCCGTGTCGGAAAGTATGTCAATCGCTGGACGGACCGGGGGCCAGGCGATGAAGCTTTGCCCAGACCGGACGTCTGCCTAGCTTGGCTGAACGCGCCCCTTCTGCGGCATCGCAGCCAAACGAGCGTACTGCACCAGCACAGAGCCTCCGCTATGAGGTACGAGCGCTCATTCTCAATCCGCGCACTAGCAGTATAATCAGAAGAAGCGCGATCCCGCCCACCAGGGCTTCTAGAGGTCCAAAGCCCGTGGGAGCCAACTCGCCCCCTCCCTCAGGCGTGGCAGTCGGCGTTGCTCCAGCCACAGGAGTCTCGCCCTCAGGCGCCGGCGAACCATCCTCTAGCACCCGAGTCGCCGTGGGTGCCTCCTGCTCAGCGGTCGATGTGGCCACCGCGGTAGAGGGACTGGTAGTCGTAGGTGCCACTGTGGAAACCGGGCTGGCTGTCACCTCAGCTACTACAGTAGGCGATGCTGCTGGGGCCAGGAACCTCGTGTACACGACCAGACCCGCTATGGCCACGAGGCCAACCATCAGCAAACCAACGAGGCCGACAACTACGATCATGAAAAGCCTGCTTTGTCCCCCACTGGGATTCGCCATCTTCTCCCTCCCTTCTAAGCGGACGAATAGCGCCCCATCGCCGCTGGGCGTGTCATCGCTGGACACACCCGATACTGCCCATCGGACGCACTCGAGCTACGAGAAGTCCTAGTGCATCGAAACAGACCCAGAGACTCCACTCAGCCAAACAACTCCACATTGGATTGGGCGACGAACACCTCTGCGCCGCTATCCAGCCGAATCTCGAAGCCTCGAACCTTGGCCTTGGTGCCCGTGGCTGCCTGTCTGGCCTCAGCAGGGAACGCTTTGACCGTGCCCGTCTCGCCCATGTGGGGACCACGTACGATCCTCACCTGCGAGCCTGCTTCCAAGAGGAATTCGGGACGGCCTTCGAGCTCTGCATCCCCACCAGCGTACGAGGCATAGACGACCAATTCGGGGCGCACTGCTCCGCCTCTCGCCTCCATCGTCCCTCGTATCGAGGCCTCCTGACCATCGTAGGCTTTCAGTAGTTCGAACACCGGGCCTGAGATGGCAAACCTGCCCATCCCCTCCGTGACAACGACCGGGAACGGCATAGCCTGCACAACGTCCACCAGTCCTGTGTCTACACTGCCCACGATCATACCCTGCACTTCCACATCCTGGGCACGACGCAGGATCTCCTCGTCCAGAGACGACCCCACGAGCACAGTATTGCGACAACTCATGTCCATCTTCTCTGGGTCCATAGCCTCGTCCGGATCGTCAACCATGACTCTCAAAACGCCAAAACCCTCTTTGGCAGAACCCCAGATCCCCTGAATGAGAGCACCTTTCACTTCGATGATGGCACCCAGGCCGGACATCACGTTGATCACGGTGCCCCTGTAGTGCGCAGCCAACTCGAGGACCTGGCGACCCGATTGGATCAGCACTCGCCCGTTCGATACCCCAGCCACCACGCCGGTCACAGGCGATCTGTAGCTCCGGCCAAAGAGGCGTGACGCACCACTCCCAGCGGCCAGCACATCCCCTTCCTCCACGCGAGCGCCAGCCGCTACCCGCATATAGGGCCCCAGGTCCGTGCTAGCCAGAGACAAGGCTCTCGCGACATTCAGTAGGTGCACTTCCGACGGAACCGAGGTACGACCGATAACGTCGGACGCATGCACCCGGTGACCCGTGCCCACGAGTACTTCCCCTCTGAGGGGCAACATGCGCTCGCGTCTCATCACCATGTTCGGCACCACACGAGTCACATAGGGGTGGTACGGCATCTACCGATCCTTCAGATCCCCAGTTCCCACATCCACTCCTGGATGGTCGTCCTGCGCTTGTTCTCCTCGATCGGCAGCGGGAGGGGCCGACCTCGAGCGTCCACGATGATGCCCAGCGCTCCTCCGGCGACCTCGGTGGTCGCCCCCCGACCCTTGCTCCCGAGACCCACGTCGAACTGCGAGCTCGGCCGCATCTCGACGACGGCGCGCTTGCCCGTCGCCAGAGGCACTACCTCCAGCGCCCCGAAGGGCACCTCCACTCTGATACTCTGACCATCATCATAGTCTATCTTGAGCTTGAGGGCCACGCCACCTTCTCTGCCAGTGCCCGCCAATGCTATGACCGTCCCCAGCCTGAGAAAACCGTCGCGCGCCAGCGCCTGGGCCGCTGCCAGAGGCTGCACGGCAGCCAGAGCACCCAGTTGGGGTAGGAGTGATGCCTGATCGAGCGCAAGCGAGCACACACCTGTAGGTTGCACCGCGTCCAGAAGGATCAACGCAGCCTGCCCTAGACTAGCCGCCCCGGAGAGAGCTCCACCCCTGCCCACGATCAGGTCTACGGGCGGCATCAGGCCCTCCTGAGGTCCAGATCCCCCTCCCAACCACCGGTTTCTAGCTCGGCGCAGGGTCAGGGAGATAGCTTCGCGCGCTACGGCCTGCTCTAGCTGGAGTTCCTCCTCCGTCTCGGGCACCGTCATCGGTCTCAGGGCTTTGTTCAGGATCTGATTCTGTGCCTCGTGAGCATCCATCTCGCACGGAAGCCACCTCATAAGCTGCTCCATTCCTGCCTGCTCCAAGACCTTGCCTGCCCCGTAGCCCACACCGAGTTCCGCGCTGACCGTGGATCCGTACTGCCCACCAATCACCCCGGCAACGTGAGTGGTCGCGCTCCCCAGATCGACCACCAATGCGTCCAGTTCGTAGAGACGAGCCAGATACCTCAGCGCCAACTCGAGACCCTCGGCCGTGGTCAGGATGGGTGCCGAGACCCAGGACTTGAGTTCTCCAAACCCTGGCACGCGGCCCATCTTGCTCTCTCGATACAGACCACGGACCTCTTCCTCCGCGCCTGCCAGGTCCTCGTCCGTCAGCGTTGGACGAACGTTGTTCACCACACGCAGATTGCAGCACTCCCCCAACACTCTGGCGATCTCGGTACGCGCTTCCTTGTTGCCCGCGAAGACGACGTGTACTCTACCTCCCTCCTCCGCACCCGAAAGGATCGCAGCGACGTCCCTCGCTGTCTCGGTGACCGGCGACACCGCGCCTCCGTCCACACCCCCACCAAACAGGATGGCATCAGGGCGGCTCTGTAACGTGTCGCGCATCATGGCTTGCAGACTACTCGTCGCCCGTCCCTTGTTCGCTGCGTCATCTCTTGCCACCACGTTCTGGACGACGACGTAAGAACAATCAGTGGCCTTCAGGAGGCTCTCCACACTAAGACCGCGAATCAGTCCCGCCACCGCCACACGCAACGGAACAGCCGCATTGACCGTAGCCACGATACCATCCACGCCACTACCATCTTCCCTCTCGGGCACTATGGGTTGACCCTGGCCAGACAGCAGTATGCGACTGGTCCGCCTCTCGATCTGACGGATGGCCTCGCGCACGCCTATTGAGATCCTCGACCACGGTGCCTCGACCGTTGTCGCCGTCTCCCCAGTCGCCACCAGACGGAACTCGCCCGCCACCATATCGATCAGGGCTGCGCGGGTCGTCGTGCTACCGCAGTCTATGATTAGATTGGACTCGAGATCATAGTCTCGTTCCATGCGTCGGATACCCTCACAGACTCCCTCGTAGCCTCACCGGCTGCAACACGTCCACGCGCTAACCCAGCAAGCCCAACCAATCGCCCAGCAGGAAGTACACACGCTCGATCAGCAATGAGACGTATGCCATGACTCTGTTGCCGAAGATAGCCCCGAAGGTTATCAGAATGACCCACCTGCCGACGGTTGAGGCAAACCTCACCAATCCGCTGCCGGGGCTCCCACGCACGCCCATGGTAAAGTAGAAATAGGCGAGAGTGCCGATCGTGCCCACGGCCAGCAGAATGTTGTTCGCCGCCGCCACTCGACCTCCTGCGGAGCTCGGAGATACCGAAACCCAGGACGCCTGAATCTGTGGCAAGAACGAGCCCAACAGCGCTCCGCCGATGGCCAAGGCTGCACCAACGCCGAACAGGAAAGCCACCGCGCTGTTGCCAAGCCAGGCAGTCGTTCCCCTGGTCTTGGTCAAGAGCAGCAAACAAAGAAGCAGAGGAAGCAGATAGGGCCAGTTGGCCCCGGCATCCTGAAGCAGAGGTTCCACCAGCCGCGGGCGAAGGACGCTGTGTAGCACCACAACCACGGCATAGCCGACTGAGGAACCCACGAACACGTGCTGAGCCAAGCGGTACAGCGGGTTGTCGCCGAGGAGATAGCTGTAGACTATCAACGTCAGGATGGCAGCCAGCCATACCGACAAGAGCTCGCTCATTAGCTCGGCTTCCCCCTCAATCTCCCACCGAAGTAGGCCACGTTTCCCACCATTATCAGCAGCACCATGGCGACGTGAACGACCGATTGCGAATCCATGCTAGCCAGGGCCAGCCCTGCTTCACCACTGTGGCGTTCGTATTCCGCCGCCCCGACCAACCCTGTCATCAGACCGAGCAACTGTCGCTGCGCCTCGTTCCGGTAGTATGGCCGGGCATAGGGGTCAGCCGTGGCGCTCACACCCGCCACCATCGGCAACCCATAGGGGCCCTGCACCTGCTCCAACCACAAGCGCAAGTACTCCGGTGTCCCCGCGAACTCTACAATCAAAGAAGGGTCCTGACCAGTCCCTACGAAGCCACTCCACTCGGCGGACCGCAGCTCCTCCACAATGGTACGCGGCGCTGCCTCTACCCCCGTCACGTAGCCCAGGCTGAGATAGTCCTCACCAGGGACATAACCGTGCTCCTCAGCCACTCGCTCCACCACCTGTCGGGCCAGCCGAGAGCCCTCCGGCGTCAAGCTGACGTTGATCAACCGTGCCTGGCGCTCCATCAGGTGATGCAAGACCGCCTCCACTTGTGGAACCATCTCGCCGGCGGAACCCGGATCGTAGTCGTGGGAGATGAGGACGACGGAGTCCGCAGGTAGTGCCTCGATAGCCTCATACATCGCTGCAGTGGCCGAAGTCACGGGCATGTTTGCCTCGGACCAAGTGCTCCCCAGCAACAGGGGAACTGCCACCCCCGCGAAAAGGATCAAGTAGATGATCCAGCGCACCGTCGAGGCCATCAGAGTTTCTACGCGCCGCCGTGGCGCAACTTCTACTCCTGGCCGTGCTGCCTCCCTAACGACGGTCCCAAAGAGCTCCGCCTTCTCGTAGCTCGCGCTGGAAGGCGTTGCCGCGGGCAGGGGCATGGCCCGTCGGGGAATGGCCACCACAGGTTCGATACCCAGCGTGCCTTTGATGCCCTTCAGCAAGCCGGTGATCTCTGCCAGGCCGGGCGCTCCTGTCGGCTCTTCGTCGCCCTCCACCTGGTCAGGTCGCAGCGCTTGCAGCCAGGAGGGTATCTCTGCCGGCGCTACCT
>Ga0315539_1000086_pt1 | contig 67117 bp, 60 predicted proteins | sample SalMarSW160150MG_FD_203097 | JGI IMG/M metagenome (GOLD analysis project Ga0315539, IMG submission 203097) | Salt marsh sediment microbial communities from the Plum Island Ecosystem LTER, Massachusetts, United States - Salt Marsh Sediment SW1601-150 ...
CTTGATAGATAGACTGATAGAGCCCTATCCAGATAGGCATCTGGACTAACAGGGGGAGACATCCCATCATGGGGTTGACCCCATACTCCTTGTACAACTCCATGGTGGCGGCCGACAGTTTCTCTCTGTCTTTGGCATACTTCTTCTGCAGCTTCTGGATCTCGGGCTGCAGGTTTTGCATGGCCTTCATCGACGTAATCTGCCTCTGAGTGAGCGGGAACGTCAGAAGCCGTATCAATACCGTGAGGCCGATGATGGCAAGCACGAAATTGCTGAAGAGTACATTGTACAGGAGCACCAGCAGGTTGAGCATGGGCTCCATGATCGCCAGATTCCAAAGCTCGGTCAAACCGGGCATTCAACTGCCTCCCGCTATTTGCTCTCCCCAGGCGCCGTCTCCCACTGCAGCTTCCCCGTCGCGGCATCGAGAACGTACACTCTGCCATCGTCGGCACAGATGTATACTCGATCGTCCGCAATTACCGGCGCGGCCAGCACTGGAAGGACGCCTTCCTCCGGATAGCTCCATATCTGGTTACCGCTCTCGGCCTCCAAGGCGTGGATGCCCCTCTTGTGCTCCGTGATGTACACCACGCCATCAGAGATCACCGGAGTGGCGGCAAGCATGTCTACAGCTTCGAAATCCCACTCCAGGGCGCCGCTCGCTGCGTCCAAGGCATACAACGTATGATCGAGGGAAGGCACGTAGAGCCTGTCCTCGTACATCACCGGTGTCGCCCAAACCCAGTTCTGCGTCGAAAACGTCCACACTTCCTCTCCGCTCTCCGCATTCAGAGCATACACCTTGTTGTCCAGAGCACCGAAGTAGACCACATCGCCAGACACGCTCGGAGTGCTGTAGATGGCTCCTCCCGCAGTGAAGGACCACTGCGTGTCCCCCGTCGCACCATCGAGAGCGTACAGGTTCTTGTCCGCGGATCCAACGTACACAGTCCCATCCCGCCAGACAACCCCTCCCCAAAGCGCGTCTCCTGACTCAAACCTCCACCGCTCGGCCCCAGTCTCGATGTCCAGAGCATACATCCTGCCGTCAGAGGAAGTGAAATAGACCAGATCCTCGCTTGTGGCGGGGGTGCCCATGAAGGGCTCCGTTTCCTGGGACGCGCCCACCGGGAAATGCCATTTCTCCGCCCCACTCGAGGCGTCCACCGCGTAGGCCCTACCCTGTATGTCCTGGCTCTGAAGTATCAGGAAGCTGCTGGTTTCGATCTCGTAGGAGCCGAAGAACACCACTTGCTCTCGTAGCACCGGTGACGAGTAGATACCAGCCAGGAGACGATCCGCCGGAAAGGCCCACAACTGGTCGCCGGTATCCACATCGAGGGCGTACAGCTTGCCCGTCTTCAAACCAGCGTACAACACACCGTCGTCGACCGTAGGACTCGACCATCCCAACGCAGCCTGGCTGCCGCAGCCGGACGTCAGCACCAGCAACAGCGGCAACAGCACCAAGAGGATCGCCTGCCTGGACTTCTTTTTCGTTGTCTTTGCCAAAAACGCCTCTCCTTCCCCGCGTCGGCCTCTAAGGTACCGGGTCATACCCACCCGGATGCAGTGGATGGCAACGCAGCAATCGCTTGATGCCCAGCCAGCCTCCCTTGACGACACCGTACCGCTCGATGGCCTGATACGCATACACAGAGCATGAGGGCACGAAGCGACATGAAGGGGAAAGAGCTGGGGATATGAATCTCTGATACGAGCGGATAATCCACAATACCAACGCTTTCATAACCAGGTCTCGGAGGCACGATTTCCACGGGACCTCAGGCACGTAGCAGGCCAGCCTGCGCCAGCAACTGCTCCACAGCCCGATCCACCTGACGGTAGTCTGCGTCACCGATAGGTTTGCGGGCGATGAAGACCACGTCGTACCCGGGCTCCACGAGGGCTTGTCGCGACCTCGCCGCCTCGCGCAACAGCCGCTTGACCCTATTGCGAAGTACGGCCTTGCCTACCCGCTTACTCACGGAGAAGCCAAAACGGCTGTACTCCAATCCGTTAGGAAGCGAACAAAGTACTAGAAGGAGATGCGACCAGGGACGTCCCTCACGCCTCACTCGTCGGAACTGCTCATCGTCCCTCAGCCGGAATCTCCTATCCATGACCCCGCTGCTGCCACAGTGGTGCGAACTCGCGGCAGCTCAGACCGTCAACCTCTTCCGGCCCTTCTGTCGCCGCGCCTTGAGCACTCTGCGACCACCAGGGGTGCGCATACGGGCACGGAAGCCGTGAGTCCTTTGCCGCTTCCTCTTCTTGGGTTGATACGTACGTTTGGGCATCGTGAGCCTCTGCTATGTCTGTAGGATATTCAAATTACAATTATAGCTTTTTCGGAGCCCTCTTGTCAAACAAGGCCCCTAGGTGAGCCTAGACATCGTGACCACTTTTTCAGGGTTCCGAGATGTCTCTTCTTCGTTCACCCCATGCGGGAGATCGACACACGCCCGATCAACGTGCTGCGAACTGTGCTCGCGACGTAGATGCACGCTGATCGCTGCGGGGGTCAACTCACGCCGAACTGGCCGGTGGGTACCAGCCACACGTAAGGGGATGCCTCTCTACGAGGAGACACGACAAAAAGGTAGCGCATAGGGGAGTCGAACCCCTGCCTCCGCCTTGAGAGGGCGGTGTCCTAGGCCACTAGACGAATGCGCCATACTGAGTTTCATTCTAGCAGGAATACGCCAGCTTGTCAAACTCCCGCCGGAGGGTGTGGAGAAGAGAGAGTTCGACCTACAAGTGACCCCGCTCCCGTGACCAAGGGTTCCGGCCTCGGCACGGCGGGGGGAAGAGTGGGAGCCGAACTGGTCCGGTATGGAGCGTAGAACGGGATTCCGATGTGGCTTGCCCGAACCGATGGCTTGACGGCCGCCACACGAGTGAAGGTGAAAACACGAAGGCTTACAGGTCTATGGGGCGTCATTGCCATGGCCTCGGCTGCTGGATCGATGCCTTATGACTCGCCTGAGGACATCCTCCGATGCCGCCAGTGGCCGATCCTTGGGCGGGCTCCTGATGCGCTCGGTGGCGGCCATCAGGTCATGTTTGCACGTACTCCTGGGCAACTCTTGACTACGGCCGCAGCGACGCCTATAATGCACATAGGCCCACCACTGTGTTCAAGCCTTGCCCTTTTCCAAGAATGGAGTCCGGATCCATGCAGGATGGACAACCCACCAGGCGAATCGGCCGCGGATCGATCAGCGGAGGGCTCATACTCATTGTGCTGGGTTTTCTGTGGCTGCTCAACAACCTAGGATATCTGCCGGGGGATCTCATCCGCAGCCTCTGGCGGTTTTGGCCTCTGATTCTCATTCTTGTGGGGACGGAAGTAGCCCTGCGAGGCTTCCCCGACCGGGTAGCCTTACCTGTCCTGCTTCTCGTGGCTGTGTTGATCGGGTCCGTGTTTCTCGTGCTGGCCCCGACCCTTCCGGCAGAGCAGATGCTCACTCACAGCTTCAGCCAAGAGATCGGTGGCCTCCAGAGCGCCAGCATTGAGCTGGACCTGGATAACGGCACCCTGAGCATCGATCCACTGCAAGGTCAGCCCCGTCTGCTGGCGGCTGGCCAATGGGATCACGTCAGCAACGTGTTGATCCAGAAGGAATTCACAGAGTCGTCCGGCCGAGGCAGCCTCAGACTTGCTGATCGCTACGAGGCGTTCTCGCCCTTCTACTTCCTTGGCGGCCTCAGAAACGACTGGGCTCTCCAACTCACGCCCTCCATCCCTCTCGACCTGGAGCTGGAGGGTGACGACTGCGACCTCGAGCTGCGCCTCGACGGTCTAACCCTGCATACGCTCAGGGCGCAGATCGGCGACTGTTCCGGCGACATCAGGCTGCCCGCCACCTCGGGCCTCGATGCCAGACTAGACCTTCGCGACAGCCGATTGACCCTAGTCTTGCCCGCCACCGCGGGGGCCAGAGTGGAAGTGCAGCTCTCCGATAGCGACTTGACCATCGACTCCTCCAGGTTCTTCGAGATCAAGCCTGGGGAGTATCTCTCAGAAGGCTACGACCAAGCCCAGACCCGGATAGGTGTGAGCCTCCAGGCCTCCGACTCTACTATAACCATCCAGTAGCTCAGACCGACCCCATGCCCACCAGGTCCCGGAAAGCCGGTGGCGGCGCCAGCCCTGCCACCGATAGCCGGTCTTCTCAGCCAGGTGATCAGAGCGTGGACCCAACCCGCGTGCGGCCCATCTGTCCAGCGTGTGGCTCGACAAACCGGCCACAGAGCCAGTTCTGCGCCGACTGTGGAGCGCCCTTACGCAGGTACTGCCCCCACTGCGGCGAGCGAATCCCCATGGACCTCGACTTCTGTCCACGTTGCTCAGACGCTCAAGGGCGGTCGTCCGCGCCAGCCTCACGCTGCCAACGGTGTGGCTTCGAGAACGAGAAGCAAGCAGAGTTGTGTCAGCAATGCGGTGCGCGTTTGCTAGCCAACTGTCCACGGTGCGGGGCGCTCAACCAGGCGTCCTTGAGGTACTGCCCCCACTGTGGCTTCGACTACTCCCGATTTGTTGCCGGTAGGCTCATCGGCAGGGCCACGAAGCCCGACCCACAAGCCGAGCAGCCGCGCCACCTTCACCCCAGCACCATCCTGATGGCGGCTCTGATTGTCCTCAGCGTATTCCTGATGCTCTACATCCTTTCGCAGATCTAGGACGTGGGACGGCCTGTGGGCGTCGTTCATTCAGTGGTCGCCGCACATCTCATGAACTCGCCATGCGCTCGACTCGGGCCCGCGTGTGGTCTGTACGTCGTCGTCACGGAGAGTGGTGGCCCCTGAAGAATGGTGCGGGAGATGTCTCCTCGTTCCTACAGTCCGACCTGCGGAGATCCCGCGGATTCTCCGGTGCAAGACCAGGACCTGCCTCACCGGCCATCAAAGTGGTCACGATGTCTAGGCTCACCTACGATTCTCCATTGCCAGACAACCGGTGGTTTGATAGAATATCGGTCGTGAGAGAGGCGAGCGGTGGAGACAACCAGGTGCCCAAGGTGCGGTGGTCCCGGGACCCAGACGAAGGACGTGGGAAGACTCTTGTGCGCACTCTGCGGACTGGTATTCACTGCGACTGGCGAGGAGACGACCACCTATCTCGAGTGCCCCCAGTGCGGCCTCCATAACGAGCCTCAGACTCGCGAGTGTAGGCAGTGCGGGGCGCGTCTAGCGAAGTACTGTCCACGTTGTGGAGCCGGACTGGAACTAAGGATGCGGTTCTGCGACCAGTGTGGCGCCAACCACGCGGAGCTATCCTCACCCGATGGGGGCTGTCACTGGTGCGGCCACCAGAACGAGGCCGACAGTGAGTTGTGTGAGAGATGCGGAGCCCGCCTCATCACAATCTGTCCAGAATGCAACTCCAGGATGAAAGCCGGTCTGAACTACTGCTGTGCGTGTGGCCTGGACTACCAGGCACTGATCACTGACCAGGAAGACTGACGTCGGAAAGAACCTGAGGAATGAAACAGAGGATGCTGCCATGAGATGCCCATACTGCGGTGCAGAAGTCTCGAGCGAAGACCTTTACTGTGGCGAATGTGGCAAGCGGCTGCCGGCGGTGCCCGGAGAGTCGAGACGGTCGCGGTGGCCCCTGATCGTCGCCATCCTCGGCGTGCTCGTCCTAGCTTGCGTTGCGGGTGGCGTGATCCTGATCCTGCTCGCCGATGGGACAGGCACCGCGGCTCTCTCGCAGCCCAGCCCTGAGCCCACTGCATCCGTGGTATCCCCTAGCAGCACCGGCACCAGCGTACCTCCCGGGACTGGCGCATCTCCCTCCCCGGTCCCCACCGCCACGGCGCCCGTGCCGATCGAAGGGATCGACCCTTACGAGCCTGACCACAGTATCGCCGACTCCGCGCTGATAGCTACGGACGGCGTTCCCCAGACCCACAATCTGCACACGGAAGGGGATCGCGACTACCTGTTCTTCCAGGCCACCGCAGACAATGCCTATACCATCCAGACGCTGGATCTCGGGTCAGAAATCGACACCATCATCTATCTACTCGATGGAGACGAGCAGGAACTGGCGCGTAACGACGATGGGACTGAAGAACCGCTAGCGTCGCTCATTGTGTGGATTGCACCAAGCAGCGGAACCTACTATATCATGGTCAGAGATCTGGCAGAGGACTCGTCAGGGGCCGACGCCACCTACAGCATCTCAGTCACAGAAAGCGCTTCCGTGGAGGGCGCGGATGCCTACGAGCCCGACGACACTTTGAGCGAGGCCAGCCTCATAGATGTCGATGGCGCGCCCCAGGACCACACCTTCCACACCACGACCGACGTGGACTGCGTAAGGTTCATGGCTGAGGAAGGCACGGAGTACGCCATAGAGACGCTGAATCTGCTTGGTGACTGTGACACAGCGATATACCTGTATGATGAGACCGGCACGGAGCTGGCCGACGACGACGACGCCGGCGAAGAGGAATACGCATCGCTCATCCTGTGGCAAGCTCCAGCCGATGGCATCTACTACGTCGCAGCCGTAGACTACGCTGGCAGAGCCGGGCCGGGCGTGCGCTACCAGATAAGCGTATCCACGCCATAGGCCAGACAGTCCCCCGTGTCCCGAGCGTTCCCTGCCGCCGCTCAACGGTCTCGGCTGGGACCTGGGGGCGCTCGCCTTTGGAAGCGCCGACGGCCTCTGAGTTCCCTTCACCCGACGCTAGAGCCGCGCGAAGGGCGAGTGGTGTGGTGGAGGCGATTCCGCCAGTCGCGTCAGTAGGCCCGGGCGAAGTAGACCCGCTCGGTTGCCTTCTCGCCGCAGTAGATGCACCTACCCTCGTCTCCAGCCTGGTCGAGAGGTATACACCGCGAGGTGGCCTTCGTCTCCTCCTGGATGCTCTCCTCACACCGGGAGTTGCCACACCACCAGGTGTAGGCCCAGCCGTCCTCCACGATCTCCTTGAACTCCTCGTAGTCCCTCGGTTCGTGAGTATTCGCGTTGCGGAACTCCAGAGCCTGGTCGTGGAGCGAACTCTGTATCTCGGTCAGCAGGGCACTCACCTGTTCAAGCGCACCACCTCGGGCTATGGACTCCTTTCCACTGCGGCGCGGAGCGTCGCGTCTGGCGCAGGTCAGCTTGCCCTCCTGGACCTCACGAGGTCCGATCTCTAAACGCAGCGGTACGCCCCGCATCTCCCAATCGTTGAACTTCCAGCCAGGGGTGTACTCCTCCCGGTCATCGACGTGCACCCGTACCCCGCCGGCCCTCAGTTCGCTGGCTAGCTCCGTCACACCTTGAACGACGGTGTGCTTTTCGTCGTCGCTCTTGTAGATAGGGACGACCACAACTTGCACGGGGGCCAGGACGGGCGGTAGACGCAACCCCTGTTCATCGCCGTGGACCATGATGATCGCTCCCACCATCCGCGTACTCACACCCCAGCTCGTGCCCCAGCAATACTGGGTCTCGTTGTTCTGGTCGAGGTAGGTAACGTCGAATGCTTTGGCGAAGTTCTGCCCCAAGTTGTGAGATGTACCAGCCTGCAATGCCCTCTTGTCGCCCATCATGGCCTCGATGGAGTAGCTGGTCAACGCCCCGGGGAACTTCTCCGATTCCGACTTCCTGCCCACCAGGACAGGGATCGCCGCGTCAGTCCGTGCGAAGTCAGCATAGAGGCCCAAGATGCGCAGCGTCTCCTGCTCCGCTTCTTCGTACGTCGCATGCACGGTGTGACCCTCTTGCCACAAGAACTCCATGGTCCGCAGGAACAGCCTGGTTCGCAACTCCCAGCGAACCACGTTGGCCCACTGATTGATGAGTATCGGCAAGTCCCGGTAGGACTGAACCCACTGGGCGTACATGTGACCGATGATCGTCTCCGAGGTCGGCCGCACTACCAGAGGCTCCTCCAGTTCCTTACCTCCTCCATGGGTGACCACGGCGAGCTGCGGGGAGAACCCTTCCACGTGCTCCGATTCTCTCTCCAAGAAACTCATGGGTATGAAGAGAGGGAAGTAGGCATTGACGTGGCCGGTCTCCTTGAAACGTCTGTCCAACCCGCTCTTCACCGCCTCCCAGAGTTCGTATCCATACGGCTTGATGACCATACACCCCCGAACCGGCGAGTAATCCGCCAGGTCCGCCCTCTGAACGACTTCGTTGTACCAAGCAGAGAAGTCCTCACTGTGTGATGGCAGTCTCTGCGCCATTCTCCGAACCTCCTTCGTCATCTCTGGGTTGCTCGGTCGCACAAGCGCCTGGTCAGGACAAAGAAGAGTCTCGTCCTATAGGGACGAGACTCTGTCAAATCCCGCGGTACCACCCTACTTAGGCCGCTCTGTCCGCTCGAAGAAGGGCGTCCTCCTCTGCTTCAGGTGGACAGAACTGGCCTCTCTCGTCGAGAGTGTGGCCCCACAAGTGTGAGGCCATGCCCTGGCCGCTTAACGGTGGCCAACCGGCGCAACTTAGCGGATCCAGCACACACAATATCTGCGCTGCTCCTTTTCGCTCGCAGCTCCCGGGTCCGGTTCAGTCTGGGGCGATGCCAGCTCGCAGCACACGCCGGCTCTCTGTAATCTGCCGTCCAGGCCTACTATTCCCCGATCAACGCCGTTCGGCTTATCTGATATGTAGTTGAATGGCATCTTAGCGCCATTCCAGTGCCTTGTCAAGCGCGACCTCCATGGAGCCCCAGGAGCAACCCTGTCAGCCGCCTGCTTGAAGACAGATCCACCAGTCGAGCCATCCCACTCCTCTGTGCCCAACCCGTGCCTACTCCGCGACGAAATCTGTGACGTCGCTGCACTAGCCCTGGCGCCCGCATGATCGCGACGGAAACAGAACCCAGAGGGGCAGCCAAGCAGAGTGCAGACCTCTCACCCCTGCAAGAGCTTCTGCCACAACAGCCAGGTTAGATAGAGCAACAGCAACAGCCCAGCCCCCAGCAGCAGAAGATGTATGAGGCAACCGCCGACCTTCCTGATGACAGCGATCGCCCACCCCACCACCAGGAGAAGAATGAGGACTCCCACAACCAGGAACACCAGCGGTTGTACCATCAACGCCCCCGCCATCTTAGCGGCCTTCGATAGACTACCCTGCCGAAGGCAGAATGCTAGTCGCTTGCCACCACAAAGGCCACAGCATACCGGCGCGAGTGCGACAGGCTGATCGCAAACTCGTCCAGTCCGAGTTCCTCGGCCCGTTTTTTCGCGCGCCCGTGGAGCCGGACCAGGGGCTTACCCCGAGAATCCGGCAGAACTTCCATCTCCCGCCAGGTGACCCCGCGCAGTCCCGTGCCCAGGGCCTTGGACACTGCCTCCTTCGCCGCAAAGCGAACGGCCAGCTCCGGCACGTGGTTTCTACAGTGCTCCACCTCGGCATGAGTGTAGACGTGCGACAAGAAACGATGGCCCCAACGCTCCAACGCTCGGGCGATACGCTGTGTCTCGATGACGTCCACACCCACGCTCAGCATGGCTGTCCACCCGTCCTCTGGCAACGACTACGAGATGTCATCCGCCGTCTCTTCCAGTTCGATGGACTCTCCGGCGGCCAGTATCTCAGCAGGCTGGGCATGCTCCCCCTTCTCGTAGCCGCGACCTATGCCGCGGTAGGCGAAGCCAAGTTCCTGCATCTTCGTGGGCTCGTAGATGTTGCGACCATCTATGAGGACTGGCTCAGCCATCGACGCCTTCAGGCGAGCCATGTCCAGATGCTTGAATTCATTCCAGTCGGTGACCACGACCAGGGCATCGCTACCCTCCGCCGCCTCGTAGGCATCCTCACAGTACGTCACCTCGGGCATGATCTCCTTGGCACGCTCCATAGCCACCGGGTCGAAGGCCTTGACAGACGCCCCCTCGTTCTGGAGCAGGTGGATGATCTCCACCGCAGGAGCTTCACGCATATCGTCGGTGTTGGGTTTGAAGGCCAGCCCCAGTACGCCCACTGACTTGCCGTGCAGCGTACCCAGGTTGTCGCGCAGTGCCTGGACCACTCGCCTCCTTTGGTCCCGATTGATCTCTATCACAGCTCTGAGCAGTTGAGGGTGGCACCCGTGGATAGCCGCCATGTGGGCAAGGGCCTTGACATCCTTCGGAAAACACGAGCCTCCCCACCCCACGCCGGCGTCGAGATAGGAGTGGCCAATACGCTTGTCATATCCCATACCTATGGCCACCTCTTTGATGTCGGCACCCAGTTGCTCACAGATGGAAGCTATCTCGTTCACGAAAGAGATCCTGTTGGCCAGGTAGGCGTTGGAGGCGTACTTGATCATCTCGGCTGTACGCAGGTCGGTCACGATGATCGGCGCACGCAGAGAGAGATACAGTTGGGCCACCTTCTCGCCCGCCTGCCGATTAGTGGAGCCCAGAACTATGCGATCCGGATGCAGAAAGTCATTGATGGCCGACCCTTCACGTAGAAACTCAGGGTTGGACACCACGGCGAACTCGAGGCCTGCTGGTAGATGCCCCTCCACGATCTCAGCCACCCAATCGCCTGTCCCGATAGGTACTGTGCTCTTGTTCACAATGACCAGTGAGTTGGTCATGTTGGCGGCGATCATCTCTGCGGCCATTCTCATGTACTTGAGATCGGCCTCGCCTTCGCTACCCGAGGGCGTGTCCACCGCGATGAAGGCGAACTCGGCACCCTTCAAGCCATCGCCGTACGAGGTGGTGAACGTTAGCCGCTCAACCTTGATGTTCCGTTCTACCATCTCCTGCAAACCGGGTTCGTAGATCGGCAGCTTACCACGCTTCAGTCCGGCGACCTTGGCCTCATCTATGTCTACGCAGACCACCTCGTTTCCCAGGTCGGCAAAGCACGCACCGGTGGTGAGACCAACGTATCCACCGCCTCCAATCACGCAGATCTTGCTCATTAGAACACCTCACCCACAGTAGTCAAATAGCCAGCGCAACCACGGGCGCACCGACTAGCCTCCAAACCTTCTGTTCCGCGTCACTGACCTACCAGTTCGCTCACTGTCCTTCCCAACCTCACGCTGTAGTTCATCCCCCGATCCTGAGGGTAGATCTGAGTGGTATTGGCCAGGTACAAGCCCTTCACCGGCGTCTCGTGAGAAGGGATCCTGCCAGAATAGCCACAGGTGATGATCGGCTGCGCTGCATCGTCACGATACAACCACATCTCCTCCAACCAATCCAGGTCAAAATCCGAGTTGATCCTCCTCAGAGACGGCAGATAACGGTCCAGCAACTCCTCAGCCGAAGCCGAGTATAGAGGATCGGAGCTGGAGACGTAGTTGCTCAGATAGAGGATGTGCTTCCCGTTGTAGTTCTCCGGTGGGATCAGGTTGGTATGCTCGATAGCACCCACGAACGGGAAGCTCGCATCGCTGATATTCAGCCAGTAGATGCGAGATAGTGACCGCTTCAGTTTGAGCACCAGACACAGTGCTGACTGGTACGACACGTCTCGCAATCGATTCGCGTAGTCGGCAGGCAAATCAGGCGCTATCTCCAGGAAAACGAAGGAAGGTACGGTGGCAATCACCCTGTCCAGCGGCCACGACTCGCCTGCCACCGCGCCCACAAGCCTGGAGCCGTCCACGGCGAGCTTGTCGACGGCCGCCCCGGTCAGTATCTCCCCGCCTCGAGACGTGATCCCATCCGCCAGCGCATCGATGAAGGGCTGGAAGCTGCCCTTCATGTAGCCCAATAGCTCCTTCGCCAGTCCCTTGCTCCTCGATCCAACGCGGTCCTTGAACTTGCTGTACAGCCAGGCCATAGTCACTCGATCGGAGTACTCCCCAAACTTCGCACGCAGCAGAGGATGGAAAATGACCTCGTAGGCCTGCTCACCTGCGTATCGGCGCATCCACTCCTGAGCGGTGAAGTCCTCCAGCTCTCGCCAGTCGCCAAACCTCTGGAGGTACAAAGTCACCAGCCCAGCCCTGATGCGCTGCCAGATCCCCAGAGGCTTGAAGCTAAGCAGGTCGAAGGGCGTCACGAAATCGTAGATCTCGCCCTGGTAGAAGAAGCCCACCTTCGAGGCGAGCCACTCCATTCTGCGCATGAGACCCAACTCCTCCAGAAGCTCCATCATCTCCGCGTCGCCGGTGAAGATGTGGTGGTAGTACCTCTCCAGGGGCGTGCCCTCCACCTCGAAGGTGCTAGCCTGTCCGCCGAGATACGGCTCCCTCTCGAAGAGGACCACACGATGGCCTTTCTTGGACAAATGATAGGCCGCTGTCAAGCCAGTCAGACCGCCGCCGACAACGCCGATCTTCACAGCCCCACATCCTCCTGCACAGCCGAATCGTTTGGCGCTGCATCGGTCTCGGAGACTCGCAGGTCCTCCATCTCACCCCAACTGATGCTCTCCCGCCAGGCGAAGTATGCGCCCACAGCGGTGATGGGGAACCACAAGGCGGCGTGCAAGGCCAGCATGAAGCTGGTCGCTGTATAACGGGCGACCCCGAACAAGACCAGGCTTTCGATCCCAGCCACCTCGAAGGTGCCCAGATAGCCAGGAGTGGAGGGAATCGTTGTAGCCAAATTGACAATGGCACAGGTGAACACCAGCACGTAGAAAGGTTGGTCGAAGGCGAAGCCTTGCATCACGAACCAGTACTTCCATGTCTCGACCAACCACAAGATGATGGAGATGCCCATGATGAAGACCATGTCGCGCCCACTGCGGAGCACCTGAAGTCCATCCAGGAACTTCCCCAGCAGGCCAACCACCTGGGCTCGGAAACGTCCCGGCACCAACCGAGCCACCATCCACTGATACACCCTCTCGGCCCTCGAAGGGGAAGATGCAATCAGAAAGAAAGCCAGCAGGGCGCCAAAGAAGAAGAGACTCATGAACGGCAGCAACTGGCTCAAGAACTCGTTGGTCGGTACGAGGGGGAGCACAGCGAAAACGAAGACGAGCATGGTGATGCCGTCGAAGATCCGCTCCACCAGTATGGTACCCAGGCTTGCGCTGGCACTCACCGACTCTTTCCTCTTCAACACGTAGGCGCGTATCACCTCGCCGGCCCTGAAGGGAAACACGTTGTTGCCCATGTACCCTATGGTGACCACAGGAAGCAGGCTACCCATGCCAACGGACTTAATGGGGCGCAGCAGGTATTTCCAACGATAGGCCCGCAACCACACGGCGCCAAAATAGACAATGATACCCGGTATCAGCCACAGGTAGTTCGCATGCCGCAGGCCCTCCCACACCTCCGGCAGGTTCTGACCACGAAGGGCATATACAAGGAAGACGACGCTGATAGCGACGCCCAGCCAGAATCTCCATCTTCTCCACATGACGCTTTATCTTACCCCAAGGACCCCCAAAAGGCCAACCTCTTACGCCTACTGCTTTGACATCCGCACCTCGATGTGCTATCATACCGCTGGTATGTTCCACACACAGAGAGCCTCCTAATGTACATGAAAGCGGGTCAATCCCCTCAACCTTATCCTTGGCGAATACTCCTTGTTGGCGAGGCTGTCCGAGAACACCCCGTTGAGGAGGGAATGCGCTGATGAGATTCAGACTGCTGTCGAACAGAGACATGGAAGCCATAGATTCACTGAAGGAATCTCATGGCGGATCGAAGGAGATCGCTGACACAATCGAGAGAATGAGAGACTACGAGACCAGGAAGAGGATCCTCGCCGCCACAGAGTACGGTGAGATGATGGAAGAAGCAGAGGAACTGGTCAAGAAATTCGCCAAGGTAGAGGACTTCGAAGAGGCACACAGCATCGCATACAAGGATGGGATGGGCACCGCCACATCTCAAGTCTCGGGGTTCCAGGGTGCACGCGTCACCCACCGCTGTATGCGCGGGATCGCCGAGAGCGCTGCCACGGAAGTCCCTGCCCTGGTGCCCGCCGAAATGATCTCGGTCGTGGCCATGACCGAAGACTACGTCTACCACGGCAACCTGATGGCCACGCTGGCCATGGCCGAGAACATCATGCGAGTAGAATGGTTCTGCTCGACCAACCTGGTCGGCACCCCCTTGCCCCACAAGAGGTTCAAGGACGTCGAGAGTGCCACAGGCGTAACCTTCAATACCGCGCCTGCCGGCGACGATCTATCCCAGTTGATCCTTGTGAACCAGGGTACCTTCTTCGGCAACTTCGGAGGTATCGAGGTCGCCAACGACAATCACCTCATCTACCTGGACGGCATCACCCGCGCCGCCAAGACCACCGGCGCCAACTTCTTCCTGAATCCTAGCTGGAGCAGCATTATCGCTACCTGCTACTACGCGCGCGACATCCCCAACCTTTTCATCAAGGTCTCCATGTTGCTCTCGACCCAGAACCTGATGCAGTTCCGGATGCTCCTGAACATCATGAGCGAGTACCTGAGGGACGACAAGACGAGTCCCATCCGCGAGATCAACATCGGCAATGCAGTGTCGCCGGAGAACTTCATCAAGTGCAGCCAGGAACTACAAGAGAGCGGCATCAAGAGTCTGAGCCTCGCCGCCCACATCCTGATCAACCCCGATCTGGGCCGGGCCGGTTTCGACTGGTTCGACGAATCTCTCAAAATCCTGGAAAGCGGGCACAACCTGACCTTCAAGTACGAGAGCGATGGCCACAGCAGAGAGTTCGACACGATGGAGGCCTACTTCTTACCCGAGGAAGAGCGCAAAGCCCACGCCACCGAGATCGGTGATGTTGTCTACTACAAGACCCTTCAGTGCACCAAGCACGCAAGGGAGTATATGCAGAGAGGCATCCCTGTCAGCTTCGGCCTGAGTTCTCACAGATAGCAGAAACGGCAGACCGAGAGGCCCATATCAGCAACGCGGCCTGCAAGGAGATATGCTGCGCGTGTCTTTGACCGTGCCATCCGGCGGCCCGGGCCGCCCTCTGCGAGGACGCGGACCCCGCACAAGCAACTGTCTTGTTCGCCCTCGGGAAGTCACCTCTAGCGCTGCTGGTGAGCTGGGTTCGCAACCAACTCCAAGCTACCCTGGTCCGCAGAGTAGGCCCGCTCGGCTGGAGAGTTGCCATTCGAGCACCCCTCGAGTCCATCACGGCGCCTATTGCACACGGGGTGCAGACTCTGAAGCCAAGACCTCTTGCCATGCAGGCATGTCCCCGTCGGCCGCTGCAATCAGATGTCTCTGGAGGAACAACCCATGAAAGGAACCACCTATCGCCCAGGGGGCATCAATCCAGCCCTGATCACGCCCTTCACACAGGATGACAGTATAGACGAGGAGGCACTCCGCAAGCTTCTACGCTTCGTAAGACCCCACGTGGACGGAGTCGTCCCCTGTGGCACCACCGGTGAGTTCGTGTACCTGTCCCACGACGAGCGTCGTCAGGTGCTCGAGATCTGTATAGACGAAGTCGGATCCCAGCTCCCGGTCATCGCGGGCACGGGTGCAGCCTCGACCCGCGAGACCATTCAGTTGGCCCGGCACGCCGAGGAAGCTGGCGCCACCGCCTGTCTCATAGTCACGCCATACTACCTGCACCCTTCGGACAAAGGGATCTATCAGCACTTCTACGAAGTGGCGAAGGCCATCGATTTGCCCATTATCATGTACAACATCCCCCAAACCGTGGATGCCTATCTTCCGCGACAGGTCCTGGAGGACCTCAGCGAGATCGACAATATCGTGGGCCTCAAGGATTCCTCGGGGAATCTTCCCTACACCATGGAGGTCCTGGAAATGACCCAAGGACGGCTGGACGTCCTGGTGGGTCACGATGAGGTTGTCCTGCCAGCTCTGGCCGCTGGCTGCAGCGGCGCGATCCTGGCCAGCGCCCAGGTCTTCCCTGACGTCTGGCAGGAGGTCTTTCGCAAGGTGCAGTCCGGGGACATAGAGAGCGCCCGCGAGTTGCAGATGCAGGTGCAGAAACTGGCTCGCATCTTCGTGCGGTACGGCGGCGGCGTGGCTGTCAAGGCGGCGCTGAACATGATGGGGGTCGAAGTGGGCCGCCCCCGCCGCCCCTTGAAGCCGGTGGGCGGTGCTCTGATCCACGAGACCAGGGCGGAGATCCAGCTTGAACTAGAGAAGCTGGGCAAGATACAACCCCAGGATGTGAGCTGGGCCATGCCCAAAGGACCGATGGAAGACAGATTCAACGACATCGGTATCACGGCGAAAGCCGCCGAAGACAGCAGCGTCCTCCTGGGGATGGCCACTGAGGGCGATCAACAAGAGAGAGCAGGCATAGACCTGATCGTGGGGACCAAGAGCGGCCCGGTAGGACTAGCCTACGCGAGGCAGCTTACCCATCCCCGGCACGGCTATGAAGCCCTGACCACCATCGCCGAACCCAATCTCGCCGTCAAGCCGTCCACACTCATCGTCCCCACCATTGAACTGGTGAATCTGCGCCAGGCCAGCATGGTATACGGCCCCACTCAGGCCGCGGTAGCCAAGGCCATCGTGGATAGCATCGAAGAGGAGACTATCCCCGTGGAAGACCTGGACCGGGTGGTCATGATCGCCAAGGCCACCATCCATCCCAGAGCGCTGGACCGACACCAACTGTACTTCAACGTTCATTCCGCTATGAAGAAGGCCATCGAGATGGCCTTCCCAAGAAATCGCACAGGCTAGTCTCACACCAGGAGGAAACATGCGAGAGTGCAAGGTAGACGAGAATAGGGCCGATTGCCCCTGCACCTATGAGCCCTGCAGTCGTAAGGGCCTCTGCTGCGAATGCATCCAATACCACTGGAGCCACGGCGAACTACCGGGATGTGTCTTCCCCCCGGAGGTCGAGAGAACATACGATCGTTCCATCGCACGGTTTATCGCCACGTACAGTAAGCCCTAGCACCGGAGCCTTGCCGGGCGGCTCCGCGCGTATCCTGGGCTGTCCTGAGTAGCCTGCGGGAGGCAATCGTTATGACTGGCAAACCAGACTGGCTGAAGGGGATCATGCCTGCCCTGGTCACCCCTTTCACACCTGACGAGGATGTTGACGAGGAGGGTATGCGTCGCCTCATACGCCACGTACTACCCCACGTGGACGCCGTGGTGCCCGTGGGTACGACGGGGGAGTTCGTGTACCTCTCCGAAGAGGAGAAGCGACGACTCATCGACGTCACCATAGACGAGGTGGGAGGTCGCATCCCTGTCATAGCCGGCACCGGCTGCACGAATACCAGGGACACGGTCGCTCTCACAGAGTACGCCAAAGACGCTGGTGCCACGGCGGCCCTGGTGGTCGCTCCCTTCTACCTCAAGCCCGCGTACAACGAGGTGTACGAACACTACGAAGCAGTCTCGAAGGTGGGACTGCCGATCATTCTCTACAACATCCCCCAAACCGCCGGCACTCACTACAGATGGTGGACGGCCGAAGGGATGGCCTATCTAGACAACGTGGTGGGCATCAAGGACTCCAGCGGCGATGTCCCCTTCCTGGCAGCTCTTCTCGAAAAGGTCAAGGGACAGATCGCCATCATCTGCGGACACGACGAGATCGTGATGGCAGCCCTGGCGGCAGGCGCAGACGGGGCCATCCTGGCCAGCGCGAACCTCATACCGGACATCTGGCAAGAGATCTACGCCCACACCATGGAGGGCAGAATCCACGAGGCGCAGGAGCGACAGCGAGACGTACAGCGCCTGGTGCGCATCGTCGTCCGTTGCGGCTCCACACAGGCCGTGAAGGAGGGGTTGCGCATGATGGGCGTCGAGGTGGGGGATTCTCGCCACCCCATCATGCCTGGCGGCGCCTTCCGTCGAGAGGACGCCGACGAGCTCCGCGTGCAATTAGAGGAACTGGGCAAGATCCCCCCACGCGGTATGGAGTACGATCTTGGCCAGGGCAAGAAGGTTAAGACCGCCGTGCCCGCCACACCTTTGACCCCGACATCAGTCACCGATTTCACTATGCTGGTCGGAGAAGGGTATGCCGGTCCACCGGATTTCGAGATCGCCCACGTGGACCTGCTCGTCGGACTCAAAGACGGACCTGTGGGCACAGCCCTCGAGGAGGCCCTCAGCAGACCCGAACCGGACGACCCATCGGGCAAGAACCTGACGGAGCTGAGGATCATCTTCGAGCGGCCGCGTACTCTCCTGGTGCCCACCGTTACCGTGCGCACCAAGAAGCAGGCGCGCCACATCTACGACAACGCCGTCGAGGGAATCGTGATGGCTATCCAGGCCAGTCTGAACGATGGGTTCCTTCCTGAAGGGGCCCTGGACGACCTGGTGATGATCGTCAACGCCTTCGTCCATCCCTCGGCCGCGAACCGTAGACGGATAACGATCAACAACTACAAGGCGATGCGAGCTGCCTTGCGCAAGGCCATCGAAGGACGACCTACTGTGGAGGAACTGCTTCACGAGAAGGAAGCGGCACGTCACCCTCTGCGCTACGCACCATGAGGCGTCCAGCGTTAGATCTCCTGGAGATGCAGACTCAGAAGTGAAGCATTGGGCTCGTATGTTCTTCATAGAGGTGGACACGCCCGCGCACTAGGACGGTGGGGAACAAGCTGCGGAGGGGAGAATGGCTGAAGTTCGGTCGTCCGACGTAGACTCAGGAAGTGACGGGCTCCACATGGCGCTCATTGGCTATCAGGCAGCGATCGACCTGTGGACCTATCAAGGAGAGCAGTGGTGGGCAAGGTTCAACATCATGCTGTTGGCCAACAGCATAGTGGTTGCTGCGGTCACCCTGGTACTCACGAGTCCGGGCAAAGACTTGCCGTGGGTGGTGCTCACTCGGGTCCTCTCCCTCGCGCTACCGGTGGGAGGCCTCGTCCTTGGCCTCTTGTGGCTCATGCTCATCAAGCGCGAAATCGTGTACGCTGACTACTACCTCTGGTCGGCGCGCGAATTGGAGCATAAACACCTCCGGGATGCCGTGGTCACTGTTTCGCGTGGTGGAGACCTCGCGGGTGGCGACTGCGTGGACATCGCAGTTGACGGTAATCATGTGAAGCTGAGTATGGCCGGATTGGCACGCTTTCGCGCGAGAAGCGTGGCCTTCGCTGTTGTCTACCTATTCCTAGCTCTGTACGCTGTCATCTTGCTCTTGGCGCTATGCGGTGTTCTCTGCACGGTCTGCGGGTGACTGCGCGGTCAAGAGTCAGCATTCTCATTCTGGGAGTATGAGCGCTACCTGCTCAGTCACCGATGCGCCGGACGATCCCGTGGGCAGCTCAAGAGCAGACGTGATGCCTCGGAAGGCCTCCCAGACACTTGGTACGCTTTGGGGGAAGGGGTAGCAGTGGGGCCACTCATGGCAATGTCGGCAAGACTGACCGGGCGGCCGTACTCATTCCAACTGTCGTGGGCGCTCCCTTCCTGCTCATCGACCTCTTGGAGGTCTACAAGACGATACAGATGGGGTACACTTAGGTCTGCACGCGAGGGACGGTGGTGGACAATGTCTGGCGCGCCTTTGCGGACGGTGGAGCAGCGTACACCCCGCTGGTCGACTTCGAGACGCGGCACGGAGACGTAGTGCGCTCCCAAGACGGCATCGGGTCCATACCACCCGACTATCAGGTCGGCGCTGAGGTGACTGTGCTGTGTGTTCCTGACGATGTACAAGACGCGCGAGTCATCTCCTAGAAGCGTCTGTGGCTTGCGCCAACGCTCATCACCTCCGTTGGTCTGCCACCCATCGTCATCGCAGTTGCTACGGTGTTGGTCGTGGCACGTAGGGCCGTCCTCAGACGTCGCGCAGCGTCCCTGTTCTGAGAGAGCAGGCCAGCGTCGGACTCTGACCAAGGAGGAGAAACATGAAGAGAACAGTTACGTTGCTCGCGGTGCTCGCCGTGGTGACCGCCCTGACCTTGGCAGCATGCGGCCCCGGTGATGAGCGCCCATCAGCCGCTGAAGAACCGGCTGCCCCACCGGAGGAGCCGACTCCTGCGCACGCCACCGCCACTCCGCTCCCACCTACGCCGGAACCGGCCGAACCAACGGCTACTCCGGCCCCACCCGAGGAAGAGGAGACAGCGCCCACTCCTACTCCAGCGCCTCCGTTCGAGATCTCGAGCAGCACCTTCGAGCCAGAGGGGGCGATCGCCGTGCAGTACTCCTGCGAGGGGGCAAACCTATCGCCGCCGCTCGAGTGGACAGGAGTGCCGGAGGGGACCCAGAGCCTTGCACTAACAGTCGACGATCCCGATTCTGATCCGCCTGGCTTTGTGCATTGGGTCGTCTACAGTATCCCTGCCAGCTCCACCGGTTTGCCGGAGGCATTATCGGCAGAGGCTACGTTGCCCGATGGCACACTCCAGGGTACGAACAGCTTCGCGCTCTACGTCGACGAGGGGCAGACTTTCCCGGGCGGCGCCCCCATCAATCTGGTCGGCTACGACGGTCCATGTCCCGGTGACACACATCGCTACATCTTCACACTCTATGCCCTCAATACCATCCTCGACTTGCAGGCAGAGGCGACCACGGCTGAGTTGCTGGGGGTGATGGAAGGACACGTGTTGGGCGAGGCGGAACTGATTGGACTGTACACACCGCAGCAGCCGTGACCGTCATTGCCCAGTTGCGAACTCCGTGCTAAGAGCCACCATGACGAGCGGCAGGTTCACCACACCATCACCCACGGTGGTGATTTGGCGGGACGAATCCTCCTGAACAGCGGGGCCTCTTGGCTTCGTCCGAAAGCCACCTTGCGCGGCGTTCACATCCCTGGTAGAATCCAATGCGGTCCGACGTTGCTCCCTTGCGTCGCGGGGCTGTTGACAAGCTGTTTCGCAGCACTTGCGGGCTCTTCCGAGGGCGCCTAGATGTCACGCAAGCAGCGCATGATCTTGGCTGGGCTGACGCTTGCGGTGGCCCTTGTGTTGGGTTGCCTTGCCTTTCTGCTGTCACCGCTCCTGGCCCCCCGCCATCTGGATATCCTGGTCACCCTGCCGCCCAACCCCTTCACGCGGTCTATGACGGCACGTCCGATTGCCACCGCTTGCGCTCCCGTCATCGTCATCACAGCAGTTGTACTGGCAGTCACTTACTGGCGACAACGAACCAAGTCTCGCCAGCCCCATAAAGGACCTGCCACGCGGCCCGGCCCGTCCCAGCAGGCCGCGCCGGCACCCGCCCACGTCCACGACCGACCGTCCGAACCATCAGTTGCGCCCTCGAGGAAGAGGGCGGAGCATGGTGACCGCAAAACCGACTCGCAGCTGCGCACCCTCGAGGAGTTCATTGGCCAGCCCAAGATAAGGGAGATACTGACCGTCTCAATCGGTGCGGCAAGGGCGCGCGGTGATGCTCTGGGTCACGTCTTGCTTCGTGGACCCACCGGATGCGGCAAGAGAACGCTGGCCAGAGTCATCGCCAAGGAAATGGGTGCAAAGACAACATCCACTTCTGGTCGGGAGATTGCAGCACCTAGAGATCTCGGGCTAATCCTCACCAATCTCGGTGATCGTAGCATCCTCTGCATCGCGGACATCCAGGGTCTGCCGAAGGCTATCGAACAGCCCCTGTGCCTGGCCATGCGTGACTTCGCGCTAGACCTAGTCATCGGCAAAGGCCCCACCGCCAAGGCCATTCATCTGCCCGTCCCTCCCTTCACTGTGGTGGGTACTACCACCGAGGAGGAGCCTGTCAGCCACCGGCTGCGGCAGAGCTTCGACCACGTGCTGGACTTCGAGCCCTATGAGGTGTGGGCTCTGGTCAAGCTGGTTCAACGACTGTCCGAGGATGTTGGCGTGCGGATTGATGAGAACGCTCGTTTGATGATTGCCCGCGCCTGCGGCGGCAGTCTGGCGGAAGCCCGGCGCCTGCTCATGCGAACGCGGGATTACGCCCAGGCTCGTGCGGATGGAGTAATCACCGCAGCGGTCGCCCACAAGGCATTGGCCATGATGGCGCCCGAGCACTCCTCCGCCGCCCTACAGCCAGCACCTGAAACATCCCAGATGACCGAGACGGGCCCCCCCCTAACATGGCAGGGTTTTGAAGACCTCATCGCTGAGCTCTTCAGCGCTCTCGGCTATCAGAACGTGAAGGTAACCCAGCGAACAGGCGACGAAGGCAAGGACATCATCATGGAGAGGGCGGACCCACTGAGGGGCATCACAAGGGTGTATGTGGAATGCAAGCATTGGTCATCAGGCCGCGTGGGCATCAAGGAAGTGCAAGTGCTGCACTCTGCGGTCATGAGAGACCCACAAGTCCATGAGGGCATGCTCGTAACAACCGGCAGCTTCACCAACCAAGCACGTGCTTACGCCCGTCAGATCGGCTTCATTGAGCTGATAGACCGCACCAAACTGCGTCAACTAGCAGTCAAGGCTGGACTCGACCTCGACTCACGAATCGGCAAGTGACAGCTCACGATGCCGCCACACCAGTCATGTGAGGCCCTGCTGGGGCTCGGCCCACGCTGACGGTGCCCGATAAATGCATCCCCAACCCCGACGCTCATGCAGCCTGATCGCGTACGGGCACCAGCCGTCGTGCTTTGCTCACCTGCTCGCCTCTGTCAACGCCAACCTAGTACCCCTGACAAAGGCGAACTCAGAATCCCCCAACTCAGACGTTCAGGTGATGAGCTACTCCCCTCTGGAGCTCGCCGGGTTGGTGAAGACACCGGTCTTGCGCGTCACGCTTTCCACACCCTCCGTTATAGACAACGAAGCCCACTGCAACTACAATGCACAGCAGCACTTCGTTACTGGGGCGGGACGCTCAGGGATGAAAGGAGGCGAGGGAAGGTGAAAGCCCTATCCATTGTCGGACTGACGGTCTCGAATCTGGTCTTCACTGTGGTCAGCAACATCAGCTTCAAGCTTTCGGCTGACAGCGCCGCATGGCAGAGCTTCCTGTGGCGCAGATCGCCTGCTTTCCAGCACACCTGCCCTCTGCGCTCGCCTCGACATGCCCCTCCGAGGATTTGACAGACTCCCGGTTTTCTGGTATCATTATCATAGAATTAGCACTCTAACATCGAGAGTGCTAATTGCGTGCATAAGGGCCATCAGGTTGAAATGGGGACCCGTAAGTGGAGCCATTAACCACAAGACAGGAACGAATACTGGACTTCGTGGTCCGGGAATACGTAGACAAGGCCAGCCCGGTCGGTTCCAGGACCATCGTGGAGTTGTGCGACCTGGGAATCAGTTCGGCGACGATCAGGGCTGAGATGGCCGCGTTGGAGACACTGGGCTATCTGACCCAGCCTCACACGTCGGCCGGTCGGCTTCCTACGGCGAGGGGCTACCGCTACTTCGTGGAGAACTTGATGAGGGAGACGGCCTTGCCCTTGAGTGAGCGCCGAATGATCGAGCACCAGTTCCATCAGGTGGACAGGGACCTCGAGCAATGGATCAAGCTGGCAGGGGCCATACTCACCAGCAAGGCCAACACCGCCTCTCTGGTCACCGCGCCCAAGGCCCGCCAATCGCGCTTCAAGCGCATGGAGTTGGTGCGTCTCAGCGACTCCAACGTACTACTGTTGGTAACGCTGAGTGATGGTACCACCAGGCGTCGGATCATAGACCTGGCTGCCACGAGCATCCCGGCGACACTCCAGGCCCTGGCTGAGGAGTTGGACACCCTGCTGCTCGATTTCACCAGTGGGCAGGTACGCGCCAGTTTCTCCCGTCTGAAAGGTGCTCAGGCGACAGTCGGCGAGCAAGTCGCCGTACTAATGAACGATGTCGACCTGCGCCGCGACCTAGAGTTGCACCGCTACGGCTTCGCCAATATCCTCAGGCAGCCAGAGTTCACGGCGACTGAGAAGCTGGAGCAAGTAGTGGCGATTCTGGAGGAGCCTGGTCATCTCGAGGCCATCCTGGCTGAGATAGCCCTCGCCCACAGCGGAGTCCAGGTCATCATTGGAGGCGAGGAGCGGTGGCCGCGCATGGGCGAGTTCAGCCTCATCCTTGCGCGATACGGCGTGGCTTGGCGCACCACTGGGGTGGTAGGCCTGATGGGTCCCATTCGTATGCCGTACAGCCGAAACGTACCCATGGTAAGCTATGTAGCCGAACTGATGAGTAGACTGGTGCAGGAACGGTACGTGTAGCGGCTGGTTCCCTGGTTCAGACCGATCAGGAGGTTGGAATCCAATTGGACGAGATAGTGCAAGAGAAACCCGTGGAAGAACGGGCTGAGGGAGAAACTGACGAACTCGAGCGCGCAGAGGATCAGGCGGCCGAGTACCTAGATCAGTTGCAGCGCACTCAGGCTGAGTTCGCCAATTACAAGAAGCGCCTAGAGCGCGAACGAGAGGAATTCATAGGCCTCGCCAACGCCGCGCTGATCAGCAAACTGCTGCCCATTCTAGACGATCTCGAACGGGCGCTGCAAACAGTTCCCGACAATCTGCGTAGCCTGACCTGGGTGGAAGGCATTTTCCTCATCGAGCGCCGGCTGCGCATGATTCTAGAGCAGGAAGGACTCACCGAGATAAGGGCGGTGGGCGAGCAATTCGATCCGGAGCTGCATCACGCGGTGGTGGGCGAAGAGACTACGGAACAAGGTGAAGGCACAATCATCGGTGAGATGCAGAAAGGTTATAAACTACACGACAAGGTACTGCGCCCTTCAATGGTGAGAGTGGCAGCCCTGCCAAGGGACAAAAAGAAGGAAGAACCTGAATAGGAGGGAGGACCACTAAGAACATGGGCAAGATCATAGGCATTGATCTAGGAACGACTAACTCTGGCGTGGCAGTCATGGAGGCGGGAGAACCAACCATCATCCCGAGTTCGGAGGGTGGGCGACTGACGCCTTCCGTCGTGGCCGTATCCAAGCAGGGTGAGCGATTGGTGGGTACGGTGGCCAAGAGACAGGCGGTCACCAACCCTGAGAACACCATATTCTCCATCAAGCGTCTCATGGGACGCAAGTACAGCAGCCCTGAGGTGAAGCGAGATACCGAGCTCCTGCCATACAAGATCACCGAGGCCCCCAACGGAGACGCTAAGGTCGTCATGGGGGACAAGGAGTTCTCCCCACCTGAGGTATCGGCCTTCATCTTGCAGAAGCTCAAGGCCGACGCTGAGGCGTACCTGGGCGAGCCAGTGACTCAGGCGGTGATTACCGTACCCGCCTACTTCAACGACTCTCAGCGCCAGGCCACCAAAGACGCAGGTCGCATAGCGGGCCTGGAAGTGCTGCGTATCATCAATGAACCTACGGCATCCTCACTGGCCTATGGCATGGCCAAGGAGAAGGATGAGAAGATCGCCGTCTACGACCTGGGAGGTGGCACCTTCGACATCTCCATCCTGGAGATAGAGGGGGGGGACCCTCCCGTGTATGAGGTGCTGTCCACCAACGGCGATACGCACCTGGGTGGCGACGACTTCGATCAGGAGGTAATCGACTATGTGGCCGACGAGTTCAAGAAAGAGCAGGGCATCGACATCCGAGAGGACCGCATGGCCCTCCAGAGGCTCAAAGAGGCTGCTGAGAAGGCCAAGGTAGAGCTCTCAACGGTGGGGCAGGCAGAGATCAACCTCCCCTTCATCACTGCTGATGCCAGCGGCCCCAAACATCTGACCATGACCCTGACGAGGGCCAAGCTAGAACAGTTGGTGGGCGATCTCGTCGAGAAGACGATCCCTCCCTGCCGGCAGGCTCTAGAAGACGCCAAACTGAGCACCTCCGACATCGACGAGGTCATTCTCGTCGGAGGACAAACCCGTATGCCCGCCGTGCAAGAGGCGGTGAAGAGCTTCTTCGGAAGAGAGCCTCACAAGGGAGTCAACCCCGATGAGGTCGTCGCCCTGGGCGCGGCCATCCAGGCAGGCGTGTTGGGCGGTGAGGTCAAGGATGTGCTACTCCTCGACGTAACGCCCCTGACGCTGGGCATCGAGACCCTGGGCGGAGTGGCCACCGCTCTGGTGCCACGCAACACGACCATTCCCTACCACACTTCCCAGATCTTCTCCACTGCCGCCGACGGGCAGACCAGCGTGGAGGTGCACGTCGTCCAGGGCGAGCGTCCCATGGCCCCGGACAACAAGACCTTGGGGCGGTTCATCCTGGACGGAATACCGCCGGCACCCAGAGGTGTACCGCAGGTCGAGGTATCTTTCGACCTGGACGCCAACGGCATCCTCAACGTCTCTGCCCAAGACAAGGCCACCGGACGCGAGCAGCACATCACCATCACCGCCTCCAGCGGTCTGAGCGAGGACGAGATCAAGCGCATGGTCGATGAGGGCAAGTCACATGAGGCCGACGACCGCAAGCGCAAGGAAGAGATCGAGGCACGCAACCACGGCGACCAGGCCGCCTACAGCGCGGACAAGACGCTGCGTGATCTAGGCGACAAGGTGCCCGCCGACGTACGCAGCGACGTAGAAGCCAAGGCCGCGGCGGTACGCGAGGCCCTCAAGGGCCAGGACGTGGAGCTTATCCAGCGCAAGACTCAGGAACTGACCGAGGCTATGCAAAGGATAGGGGCCGCGATGTACGAACAGCCCGAGGCCACCACACCACCGCCGGGAGGCGGCGCCGCACCCGGAGGCCCCGAGGACGAGGGCACCGTGGAAGGCGAATTCCGAGAGGTCTAGAACAACCCCAGAGGGGCAGGCGCACAGAACGCCTGCCCCTTTTCTTGCATCGGCCACCATCATCAGGTAGACTATCCCTTGTGTCCAGCGAATAGCCCTACGATGTGGAGTCCATGACAGCAAAGAGAGATTACTACGAAGTCCTGAGCGTCAGCCGCTCCAGCAACGACGCCGAAATCAAGCGGGCCTACCACCGGTTGGCCCGCGAGTATCATCCAGATCTGAACAAGGATCCAGACGCTGAGGAGCGCTTCAAGGAGATCAACGAGGCGTACGAGGTTCTCGGAGAGCGTAGAAAGCGCGCGCAGTACGATCGCTGGGGACACGCGGGACTCGGAGGCGGCTTCGCCACCGACTTCAGTGGTTTCGGCGGCTTCGGGGACATCTTCGAGGACTTCTTTGGTTTTGGCGGCACGCGCACGGCGGCCAGGAGAGCACCGCAGAAGGGCGCTGACCTGCGGTATGACCTCACCCTGACCTTCGAGGAAGCTGCCTTCGGTTGCGAGAAAGAGATCGAGATCGCCAGACTGGACACCTGTCCCAACTGCCAGGGTACGGGCTCGGACCCCGGGACGGCCCCTATTCGTTGCCCTCAGTGCAATGGCACAGGAGAGGTGCGTCGGGTGCGTCAGTCGGTCTTCGGCTCCTTCGTCAATGTCACCACTTGCGGACGCTGTGGAGGAGAAGGAGAGGTCATTACCACCCCCTGCGGCGAGTGCCGAGGGCAGAAGCAGGTCCGCGTGACGAAGCGGCTCTCCATCGACGTACCCCCGGGAGTCGACGGCGGCACGCAGATCCGTCTCTCAGACGAAGGGCAGGCCGGCTTGCGCGGAGGCGTGACCGGGAGCCTCTATGTGGTCATCTCCGTCCGTAAACACCCCTACTTCAAGCGACAGAATGGCGACGTCTTCCTGGAGCTGCCCATCAACGTTGCCCAAGCGGCCCTGGGAGATGAGATCGAGGTACCCACACTGGATGGCAGCGAGAAACTGGGTATCCCGGCAGGCACACAAACTGGCGAGAATTTCCGCCTGAGGGGCAAGGGGATACCTTACCTCCGAGGTGGAGGGCGCGGAGACCAACTGGTGACCGTGTACGTGGTCACGCCGAAGAAGCTGACGTCCGAGCAGCAGGAGTTGTTCGAGGAGCTGGCCAAGACTCTGGGCAAGGAGGTTATTCCTCAGGGCGAGAAGAGCTTCTTCGACCGCTTGAAGGACGTCCTGAGGTAGGCACGTTCGTCTTCTGCCCGGCAGTCCTGTATGTCACTCCCGTGGCCGTGCCTTTTTCCAGCGCTCCGTACCCGCTGATGCTGACCTTGAACATCCTCAGAGCCAACCACTCTACCTCCAGCTCTGCGACACCGACGCGGCCGGGAGTCTCGCACCATCGGTTAGCCAGGACTTGAGTGCAAGCAGGGGTTCGAACCGTGAAGTGGCTGGAGATCAGCGTCCCTGTTGAGTCAGAGGAAGCTGCCAGAGCAGTCTGCGAACTGTTCGATGCTTACGGTCAGGGAGGCGCAGTCCAGGAGCAGATCTTCCAGGACGAACGTCAGGTGCACCTCGACGGGCCTGCTCCAGTCACCGTCAAGACCTACCTGCCTGTGGGTAGCAGCGAACAACGCAGACTTCAGGTACTCGAACGTGCGCTCTCCAAGCTCGCGCAGTCCCATCACATCCCGCCCGCCCGGTTCAGGCAGTTGGAAGAGGAGGACTGGGCCACTGTCTGGAAGTCATCCTTCCGACCCCAACACATCGGACGACGCATAGTGCTCAAGCTCCCCGAGCAGGACTATTCTCCTGCCGAAGACGAGGTGGTGATAGACCTGGAGCCAGGCATGGCCTTTGGCACGGGTCTTCACGCCACCACCCGCATGTGTCTCGTGTGCCTTGAGCAGTTGGTCAGCCCAGGCGACTGCTTGCTGGACATGGGAACGGGCTCCGGCGTTCTCGCTGTCGCCGCCGTCAGGCTAGGAGCAGGCAGCGTCCTCGCCCTGGACAACGACCCGACGGCGGTTGCGGTGGCCAGGGAGAACGTCCTTCGTAACTCCGTCACACATGCTGCCACGGTCGAAGAGGGTTCACTGGACTATCTGCGCAACCACCACGTACCGCCCCTGGACGGCATTGTCGCCAATATCATCGCCGAAGTCATCGTGGACATGATGGAGTCAGACCTCGCCGCTCCCCTCAAACCAGCAGGTTGGCTCGTTGCCAGCGGGATCATCGCACCCGCGGAGGCCAAGGTCAGGGCGGCGTTCGATAGGTGCGGGATGCAGACGACTGACCGGTATCAGGAAGAGGCCTGGGTTACCCTGCGCGGTACGAAGCCCCGCATAGACGGGGAGTAGAGACCCGGGGGAGAGGACCCCTGACCATGCACCGCTTCTTCGTACCTGCGGCTTGGCTAGAGGAAGCCGACGTGAGCATCACCGGCCCGCTGGTGCACCGTCTCAGGAACGTGTTGCGCCTCGGGCGCGGCGCCCACGTGATCCTGCTGGATAACTCGGGGTGGGAACACGAGGTGGAGATCGCGGACGTCACCAGCCAGCGTATAGAGGGCCACGTGGTGCACAAGTCTCTGGCCACCGCTGAGCCACGCACGAAGATCACACTCTATCAAGCCCTGCTCAAACTCAATAAGTTCGAGTGGGTGCTCCAGAAGAACACCGAGCTGGGCCTTGTGGGCTTTGTGCCCGTGATCACCGAGAGGTGTATCATCGGCAGTCTGGAAGACATCAGCAAGACCAAGATCGAGCGCTGGTGGCGCATCCTCATGGAAGCGGCGGAGCAATCGGGACGTGGTCGCCTGCCCACCCTGCGCCCGACGGCCATGTTCCCCAACGCCTGTGAGGACGCGGCACGGGGCGGACTGACCTTGATCCCCTGGGAGGAGGAGAAGGAGCGAAGTCTGCGCTCGGTCCTTCGGGCCACGGAGCGCCCCCCCTTCTCCATCAATCTCTTCATCGGGCCTGAGGGAGGTTTCACGCCAGCGGAGCTGGTCCAGGCCCAGCGGTACGGAGCTCTCCCCATCACACTTGGTCCGCGCATTCTGCGTGCAGAGACAGCCGGGTTGGCAGCCGCCGCGGCCATCCTCCACGAGTTGGGGGATCTGGAGTAGCCTCTACACCCCGGCAAGGTCCGTCCTCTGGAGCAGCCCTCAGGGTCATGCTACCACCGCGTGCCCCGTCACTTCATGCTCGGGATGTGGCGCGCCGCGATGACCAGGCCCATGCCCACGCCGAGAGCTATGGTGGGCACCGGATTACCCGTGATCCACAGCGCGACAGGGGCAGTGAGCGCAGTCGCAGCCGAGGCTCGATACCGGTGCCGGAACACCAGGTACCACACGGCGAAGGCAGACACCAGTAGAAGAAACGATACCGGGCTCAAGTACAACAGAATGAAGGAGGCGCTTCCCAAGCCCATGCCGCCCTGGAAGCGTGTATAGAGGGGCCAGCAGTGCCCAGCCACTGCCGCAGTGGCCGCCACCGGAACCGCCCAGGGAGCCGGACCCACGATCTCGGCCAACTTCACCGCCAGAAGGGCCTTGGCCGCATCGCCCAGCACGGCGAGAACCGCAGGTCCCAATCCGGCTACACGCCGGACGTTCCTGCCGCCCGTGTGCCCGCTGCCCAGCGTCCAGAGGTCCCCCCCTTGCAGAATCTGACCACCACGACGCCGGAGGGAAAAGACCCCAGGAGGTAACCCAGTACTGCCGCAGCCAGGAGCCAGAGGGCAACCACGAGCGGCTATCCACCGGTAGGCAACGGACAGCCCGGGTCCAGCTTGTAGAACCCGTGGGCGCCCCTCGTGGTGCGGATCAGCAAAGCCTCACGGATTCCCCGCTTGATCAACTCTCTGATCTCGGCGTTGGAGAGATCGATGACCTCTGTGTTTCGCAGGCCGCGCAGGGCGTTGTAGATCTGTACGAAGCGGACCGGCTCATCGAACTGGCGCATCGTATCGCGGAAGATACGCCACTCACGAGGCCCGATCCCACCCTCGGGTGCCTCCTCCTCCGAGACGGTCTCCGATACGAACTGACTGAGCGCGTAGGGATCTTCATCCGGCAAGAAGACCTCATGCACCGTGCCGCTGGTGAAGATCTGCACCAGACCCCGCTTCTCGGCCTCCTTCACGAAATCCTTGAACTTGGTGAAGGGCTTGCCGTCGGAACCCCGGTGCGCCTTCTCGTCGAAGCTACCCAGGACCTCCATCATCAGCAGCTTGAGAGTAGCCATGGTGGATACATTGTCCCTCTGCCTGGCCAGATGAATGGCCTCCACCAGCGCATCGTAGATATCTGCCGGCGCCTTCTTTTCCTCCTCGTCCATCAGATGCTCGTATAAGACGAAATCGTCGGCACTTTGAGCGAGGTGAGAGGATGCGGCTCCGCCCACGCCGATGACCCCGACAAACTTCCCATACTGACGGATGGTATTGACCACCGGAATGAAATCCCGGTCCCCTGTAATCAGGACGTAGCAGCCAATATTGGGATACCCGTACAGGGTCTTGATGGCATCAATACACATGTGGATGTCCACGCTATTCTTGATGGCGCCGGCACTGTGGGCCCTGTCACGCTCGTAATAGTAGGTGGGCACGTACATGGGCTCGATGCCGTGAGCGTACAATGCACTCGTTACCCTCGGGTACCTGTACCAGTCAGCGTACGCCCGGGCGATGGTGATACGGCCGTATTCGGCGCACTTGTCCATCACGTACTCGAAGTTGGGATCGGTGTCGTATCTGTTGTGCACTGAGATGTAGATGTTCTCGAAATCTATGAAGACGGCGACGTCCGCCTGGCTCTCCACCATCACACTCTCCCTTCAACTATCGCCAGCGTCAGCCTCTGCTGTCGTCTGCCGCTACAACTCGTGTTCCGCCAGCCAGAGCCCCGCCGGAGTATACCACCGCCATGTTTGAGGATTCTTCCCCACGTTGAGATGCCAGTGCTCACTATTCCACCGCACGTAGCAGCTCGACACTCGGGCCTGGCCGCGTGTCTAGGCGACATCGCCCCATAGGCCCTCGCCCTACTTGCGAGAGGATGAGACCCTATCGCCCACCCTCCATGCTGGCATGTCGCTCACCACCATTGGCGAACTCGCCCCAGTAAGCGGGGTCGAACATCTGACCACTGCTCTCTTCAAGGACTGCAGCGACCTTGCCCTGGATGTTCTGACAGGGCCAGGGGCGGTCAGTCCAACTTCATGAAGTGCCTTACGGATTCCAAGTACTCCAGGGGGGAAAGATGGACCGGATGAGTGCGCCGTGCTATGGTGTACCCCTTCCACAGCTTGTGCACCAACCAGAAGAGCCGGTTCTTGGGCAGCCTCAGCAATCGGCGCACCACAGGCAGCAACCAGGGCCATTCCACCGTAACGGCGAACAGCTTCTGCAGGTTCTCTATCTGTCGCTTCTCGTCCGGTGGAAAGCGGAGCACGGAGCTGTCCCACGCCGAGACAGAGATGTCGTCGAACGTCCCTTCCACCAACCCCTCGCGGCGGGCGAGTTCGCCCAGTTGAGTGCGCGGGTAGGGCTGGTAGATAAAGGCGTTGGCGAAGGCCGGCCGGCACCTGACGTTCAGCTGGAGGGTTTCCAGGTCATCCTCGAGACCGCCTGTGGGCAGGCCAACCATGTTGGTGCTCATCACGTTGATGCCCGCCTCTCTCAGCACCTGGCAGGCGTCTACGATCTGTTCTTTGGACATGTTACGGCGCAATACCTCGTTGCGGATGCGGTCGCTGCCTGCCTCGATGCCCATGCCCACGCTGACGCAGCCCGATCCCCGCAACTGCTCCGCGAGTTCCTCGGTGACCAGATTCGCCCTCACGTTACAGAAGAAGGGCAAGCCCACGCGGTCCCAGTACTTCTCCGAGAACTCTGCCACCCACTCCCGGCCGATGGTGAAGGTATCGTCCAGAAAGACGACGAAGCCCAGGGGATATCTTTCTTTCACGTGGTTGATCTCCGCCAAGACAACGTCCACGCTTCGCTTACGAACCCGCCTACCTTGACCTTCGTAGATCTCGAAGAGCGCGTGGTTGAAGCAATACGTACACTCGTAGGGGCACCCTCTTCCGCTGAAGAAGTGCTTGATCTTGCTATGTCGCGTGGGTAGGTGCTGCTCGTAGACCAACTCCCGGTCCGGGAAGGGCAGCTCGTCGAGGTTCTCGATGTACGGGCGCACGGGGTTGCGCACCACCTCACCATTGACCCTGAACCACCAGTTGGCGATATCCGGGTTCAGAGAGCCGTTGTCCAGGGCCTGCGCCAGATCGAGCATGGCCCCTTCACCCTCTCCAATACAGATCCCATCCACCCCCTGGTCCTCGATCATCTCCGGGAAGAACGTGGGATGAGGCCCCCCGAAGACAGAGAAGACGTCGAACTTCCCTTTGATCTGCGCATTGAGGTCCAGGTAGTACTTCTGCAAGCCCGTGGTCACGCTATAGCCGACGATGCCGGGCCTGAACTCCTCGGTGGCCTCGACGGGGTCCTCCTGGCTGACGATGCACAGTCTGACTTCGTGGCCGGCTTGCTTGAGAACGCTGGATAGATGCAGGATGCCCTGAGGCTCATAGTCAACCTGCTTCAGCACGAACAACACACGCATATAGGGAGTCTCCTCGTACGGGGCCAGCGCGTCCTCGTGCAGCGGCCCCAGGCGATGAAGCTATCATATCGCGACACCCAGGAAATGGCAAGCAGCTTGCGGCCGCGAGTGCCCGCCGGCTCCCCACGACCCATAAGGGCAAGCTGAAGCTTGTCCTACCGCTTGACACGGACATTGTCCCAAGCTATACTGGCCAAGTCTGCGACATTCGTGCTGGGCCGCACGATGCTGGAGCCAAGACAGTGAGAACCCGGTTGTTCGCTTTCGACGCGGTCCGAGGCTGGGTGATGATCCTCATGGCCCTGGACCACGCCATGGCCTTCTCCTACTTCCACATCTGGGCCGAGGGCTTCCAGGGCACGCGGCCCAGTCCCCTGCCCGACGTCGTGCACTACCTGACCCGTTTCGTGACTCACTGGTGCGCGCCGACCTTCGTCTTCCTGGCGGGGCTCAGCGTGGCCCTGTACACCCTGTCTCGACGGTCGCAAGGTCTCACAGAGGGGCAAATCACCCGCAAGCTGGTCACCAGAGGGCTGCTGCTTATCGCCCTCCAGCTCACCGTGGTCAACTTGACCTGGGGCTTCGGGGTCTCCGAGGGCTGGAATCTGGTCTACTTCGGCGTGCTGGCTTGCATCGGCTCGGGCTTGGTCGTGCTGGCCTTCACGCGACGCCTGCCGGTTCCCTTGCTCACGGGTGGTTCTGTCCTTCTTTTGCTGCTGATGCCCTTCGCACTCCGTGCCCTTCCCCTGCCGTCAGGCGCGGACCACCCTCTGCTGGAGATCCTGCTCCAGCCCGACAAGGACGGGTGGCTGGCCGTCAACTACCCGGTGCTGCCCTGGCTGGGCGTGATGGGGCTGGGCTGCGGCCTCGGCTTTCTCGTGGGAGTTAGGCCAGAGCGGACCACCAGGCTCTTCCTCTTCCTAGGCGCGCTCCTCCTCGGTCTGTGGCTGCCCGTGCGATTGCTGGGCGGCTATGGGAATCTCACTCCCTACCAGGGAGGCGACTGGCGCGACTTGATGTTGATGTCCAAGTACCCACCCAGCCTGGTCTTCCTGATGTGGACCCTGGGGGGAATGGCCCTCACTGTCGCCGTACACCACCTTCTCGCGGACAGACTGCGCCCCACCCGATTCTGGAGCCTGGTCACGCTCTTCGGCCAAGTACCTCTGTTCTTCTACGTGGTGCACCTTGTGCTGTACAGGGCCCTCGGCTTCCTCCCTTTCCTGAGGGGCAGCCTGGCCGCGGGCTACCTGGCCTGGCTGGTGGGCCTGGCGGTGGTGGCGCCTCTCTGCTGCGGCTATCGCGCTCTCAAGAGAAGATACCCGCAGAGCCTGCTGCAGTACGTGTAACCCGGCCGTCACGCCGGCAGGAGCTTCAGAAACGGGAAAGAGGAGCCGACATATCGACTCCTCTTCGTGACTTCTAGTAGCCAAACCGTGCGCGCTCAGAGCAGCGAACCTACTTCTTGGCCTTCTTACCCTTCGTCTTGAACACGACGCCCTCTTGCTGATCGGCATCCACTGACACGGTGGCACCGGCCTCCAGCTCCCCGCACAGGATCTTCTTGGAGAGGGGCGTCTCCACCTCCCGCTGAAGCGCGCGGCGCAGAGGCCGCGCACCGAACTTGCGATTGTATCCTGCGTCCGCCAGCCAGTCCCGGGCCTCATCCGTGAGCTCGATGGCGATCCCGTGCTCGGCCAGCCGGGTCTCTATGTCCCTCATCTGGATGTCCACGATCTGTCTGATGTGCTCCACCGTCAGGTCGTGGAAGACGATGATCTCGTCCACACGGTTCAGGAACTCCGGACGGAAGGTCTTCTTCAGTTCCTCACGCACCCTCTCGTCCGACACGGCCCGCACGTCCTCGCGATCGCCCGCCCGGAAGCCTAGCGGGCCATCCCGGTCGGTGAAGCTGGTGCCCACGTTGGAGGTCATGATCACCACCGTGTTGCGGAAGTCCACGGTGCGGCCCTGACCATCGGTCATGCGACCCTCTTCCAGGATCTGAAGCAGGGCGTTCCACACGTCCTGGTGGGCCTTCTCGATCTCGTCGAAGAGCACCACCTGATAGGGGCGCCGCCGCACGGCCTCCGTGAGCTGACCACCCTCGCCGTAGCCCACGTAGCCCGGAGGGGCACCTACGAGACGCGAGACCGTATGACGCTCCTGGTACTCGCTCATGTCCACTCTCACCATGGCGTCCTCGTCGTCGAAGAGGAACTCGGCCAGCGCCTTGCTCAATTCGGTCTTGCCCACACCTGTGGAGCCCAGGAAGATGAAGGACCCGATGGGCCGGTGCGGGTCACCCAGGCCAGACCTGGCCCGGCGTATGGCGTCGGAGACCGCAGCCACCGCCTCTTCCTGACCCACGATACGCTCGTGCAGGTGCTCTTCCATCTCCAGCAGCTTCTTGGCCTCGGTCTCCAGCATCCTGGTCACGGGGATACCGGTCCAACTGGCCACGACCTCCGCCACGTCCTCCTCTTCCACTACGTCGTCCAAGCCTTGCTCGGAGCGCCAGGCAGCGACCTCCTCGGTGTACTCCCTCTCCACCGCCATACGCTGGCTCCTGAGACTGGCCGCATGCTCCCAATCCCTCTTCTGCCCGGCTTCCTCTTCCTCAGTCTGGAGGTCCCTCAGTTCGATCTTCTTTCGCTTCAGTTCGGGAGGAACGCCATACATCTCGATGCGCAGTTTGGCCGCCGCCTCATCAATGAGGTCCACAGCCTTATCCGGCAGTTGACGCTCTTTGACGTAACGATGGGATAGCCTGGCCGCCGCATCCAGCGCTTCGTCCTTGATGGTCACGCCATGATGCAGCTCGTAGCGATCGCGGAGAATGAGTAACATATCGATGGTCTCTTCCACGGTGGGTTCTTTGATGTACACCGGGGCGAAGCGTCGCTCCAGCGCCATGTCTTTCTCGATGTGGTTGCGATACTCGTCGAGAGTCGCCGTCCCGATGCACTGCAACTCGCCCCTGGCCAAAGCGGGCTTCATCATGTTGGAGGCGTCGATGGCCCCTTGCGCAGCGCCCGCTCCTACGACGTTCTGCAACTCGTCGATGAACAAGATGATCTCGCCCTTCGCCCTCTGTATCTCGTCCAATGAAGCCTTGAGCCGCTCCTCGAACTCCCCGCGGAAGCGCGAGCCAGCCACCATGCTTCCCAGGTCCAGCTCTATGATCCGCTTGCCGATGAGGTTCTCCGGGACGTCATCCGACACGATCTTCTGAGCGAGACCCTCCACGATGGCCGTCTTTCCCACACCGGCGTCGCCGATCAACACCGGGTTGTTCTTGGTGCGCCGCACGAGAATGCGCATCAGGCGCAAGACCTCGTCCTCGCGCCCGATCACCGGGTCCAGTCTGCCCTCCTCGGCCAACAGCGTCAGGTCTCTGCCGTACTTCTCGAGCACCCGATACCGGGTTTCGGCCCTGGGGTCGGTCACCTTCTGCCCGCCCCGGATATCCTCGATCACGGACTGCGCCTTGTCTTTGGTCACACCCATGTCGCCCAGAATCGACGCAGCTCCTCCTCCCACGCCCACCACGGCCAGAAAGATGTGTTCCGTGGATACATACTCATCCCCCAGCCGCCTGGCCTCCTCTCCAGCCACGTAGATGAGCCGGTTCAATCGAGGAGTGACGAACAACTGCGTGGACATAGGGCTACTGGCGCTCGGCGGATAGGTCGAACGTGTCGCCTGGAGCAGCTCATCGAGACGCCCAGTCAGTGCTTCTATGTCCACACCCAGCTTGGTCAGTATCTCCGTAATCACACCTTCGGGCTGTTCCACCATCGCCAGGAGCAGGTGTTCAGTATCCAACTGCGTGTGCCCATACCGCTGGAGTATCTCCTGGGACCTGGCAATGGCATCTTGAGCCCGCTCTGTGAAACGGTCAAACCGCATCATGTTCGCTCTCTCCTTCTCCCCTCAGAGAAGACTGGTCCGTGGGGAAGGCAGTCCCTTCATATCGACGCACAATCCTATTATACCAAATCAGTGCCAGGGGCGTGGTAGCCACGGCCACCTGAGGAGTATGTGGACACCAGTGGGCCGCTCCTCGTGCACCAGGCGCGGTCCCGCTCTACGTCTTCACGTAGGAGGCCACGAGATGGACCTTGGTGTTCCGCAGCGGGCCCCAGTCTGTGATCCTCTCCCACGCCACGGCCAGCCTGAACAGCGTCTCGTTTCCGGCCACGTACGAGGGATCACCCACCAGGTGGAACTCCTCATTCATCAAACCGGCGCGCACCAACTTCCCGTCGAGTGCACGCCTGGTATTAGCCTTGTAGGCCAGGGCAAAGGTATCCTTCTCGTCCCGCCCGTAGATCCTTCGAGTCAACCACCGCTGAAACCTCCCGGGCACGAGCCGTTGCACCAGCGTCACATAGTTCCAAGCGTTGGGCGCCAGCACTACCAGGTGACCGCCGCTCCGCAACACACGGGCCAGCTCGTTGAGAACGCTGTCGGGCCTCTCCAGGTGCTCCAGCACCCAACTGCACAAGACGACGTCGAAGCAGGCCGTCGGGAAGGGCAACTCCGCCAGGTCCCCGTTCACCAGTTGCCCCAGGCAACGGTGTTCGCCCAGTGAGGCGAGATCAGCGTCCACCCCAACCGCCTGCCTCACGTTTTCCCAGTAGAGCTCGATGACTCCACCTCGCCCGCAGCCCGCGTCCAGGACTCTCGTCTCCGGCGCGACGTGCTGCCCCACCAACCTCGCGTAAAGCGAGACTCCGTCCTCGTAGCCCGGGCGCAGGCTGCGGTAGAGGTCCCGGTATCTCTCCTGCTTGTCCAGCGGTATCATAACCAGCGACGCTGCTACGCCACGTGCTCCAGCGTGGCCGCTTTCTCGAAGGTAAGGTGACCATCCTGGAGCTCTACCCTCACCCCATCGCCGTCGCTGAACCTGCCCTCGAGCATCTCTCTCGCCAGAGGGTCCTGAAGCTCGCGTTGGATCACCCGCTTCAGCGGGCGAGCGCCGTATACCGGATCGTAGCCCTCCTCCGCCAGATACCGCTTGGCCTCGTCACTCACGTGCAGGGTGATCTTGTATTCGGCCAGGCGCTTCTCGAGCTGGCCCAACTGGAGGTCCACGATCTTCACCAGGTCGTCCAGGCTCAGGGAGTGGAAGATGATGATCTCGTCCACCCGGTTGAGGAACTCGGGACGGAAGTGCTGGTTGAGTGCCTCCAGTACCCGCCGCCGCATCTCCTCCTCATCCTGACCCGCCAAATCCCGGATCCACTGGCTGCCGATGTTGGAGGTCATGATCACCACTGTGTTCTTGAAGTTCACCACCCGACCGTGACCGTCCGTCAGCCGGCCGTCGTCCAGTATCTGCAGCAATACGTTGAAGACCTCGGCGTGGGCCTTCTCTATCTCGTCGAAGAGGATCACCGAGTAGGGCTTCCTGCGCACCGCCTCGGTCAGTTGCCCGCCTTCCTCGTAACCGATGTAGCCAGGAGGCGCTCCAATCAGTCGAGCCACGGTATGGCGCTCCTGGTACTCGGACATGTCCAGCCGGACCATGTTCTCCTCGTCGTCGAAGAGGAACTCCGCGAGGGCCTTCCCCAGCTCTGTCTTACCCACCCCGGTGGGGCCAAGGAAGATGAAGCTGCCAATAGGTCTGTTCGGGTCCTGCAATCCGGCTCTCGCCCGGCGCACGGCGTTGGCCACCGCCTCGATGGCCTCGTCCTGGCCCACGACGCGCAAGTGGAGCCGCTCCTCCATCTTGAGCAGCTTCTCCACCTCCCCTTCCACAAGCTTGGAGATGGGTATGCTGGTCCACTTGGAGACCACCTCGGCAATGTCTTCCGCGTCCACTTCCTCCTTCAACATACGCTGTCCCGCCTGGAGCTCCCGCAGGCGACCCTCGCTCTCCTTCAACTGCCCCTCTAGCTCGGTCAGCCTACCATACCGCAACCGGGCGGCCTGCTCCAGGTCCGCGTGCCGCTCGGCCTGCTCGATCTCCAGCTTGGTCTGTTCTATCTGCTCCTTCTGCTGGCGAAGCTCCTGGATGGCATCCCGCTCCAGTTGCCAGTGGGCCTTCATCCGGTTGCTTTCCTCCTGGAGTTCCGCCAGGTCCTTCTCCAGGCGCTGCAACCTTTCCCTGGATGCTTCGTCCTTCTCCTTCTTCAGGGCCTTGCGCTCGATCTCTAGCTGCATGATCTTGCGATCGATCTCGTCCAGCTCCGCCGGCTTGCTGTCGATCTCCATGCGCAGCCGCGACGCCGCCTCATCTATCAAGTCTATGGCCTTGTCTGGCAGGAAGCGATCGCTGATGTAGCGGTCCGACAAGGTGGCAGCAGCAATGACCGCCGAGTCCTGGATACGCACCCCGTGGTGCACCTCGTACCTCTCCTTGAGACCTCGTAGAATGGAGATCGTCTCCTCTACCGATGGCTCGCCGATGAGAATGGGTTGGAACCTTCGCTCCAGCGCGGCGTCCTTCTCAATGTATTGCCGGTACTCGTCGATGGTGGTGGCCCCGATGGCATGCAACTCACCCCGGGCCAGCATGGGCTTGAGCATGTTGGAGGCGTCCATCGCCCCCTGGGCCGCACCAGCCCCCACCACCGTATGCAACTCGTCGATGAAGAGGATGATCTGTCCCTCAGACTCGGTTACCTCGTTGAGGACAGCCTTCAGACGCTCCTCGAACTCGCCTCGGAACTTGGCTCCGGCGATGAGAGCGCCCAGGTCCAGTGCCACCACCTGCTTGTTCTTGAGTCCCTCGGGCACGTCACCCCGAACGATGCGCTGTGCCAGCCCCTCCACGATGGCGGTCTTTCCCACACCAGGGTCGCCGATGAGTACCGGGTTGTTCTTGGTGCGGCGCGAAAGGACCTGGATCACCCGGCGTATCTCCTCGTCCCGGCCGATCACCGGATCCAGCTTGCCCTGCCGCGCCAGTTGCGTGAGGTCGCGGCCGTACTTCTCCAGAGCCTGATACTTGCCCTCGGGGTTGGCGTCCGTCACACGTTGTGACCCTCTTATGCTGGTCAACACCTGATAGATGCTCTCCCTGGTCACGCCCAGGCTCTTCAGAATCTCGTAGGCCGCGCCCTTGACGCGCTCGTCGCCGATCCCGATGAGCAGGTGTTCCGTGGAAACGTACTCATCTCTCAGGCGCCCGGCCTCTTCCAGGGCAACATTGAAGACCTGCTGCAAGCGCGGAGAGACGTACACCTGAGCAGCCGCCCCGTGGACCTGCGGCATCTTGCCCAGTGCCTCTTCCAGCCTCTGCTGCACCAGGGCCGGATCGACCTCCAGCTTGCGCAGAACCTGTGGCGCGATGCCCCCCTCCTGGCTCACCAGGGCCAGGAGCAAGTGCTCCGGTTCTATTTGACTGTGATTATGGCTTGTGGCCAACTCCTGGGCGGCAACAACCGCCCCCTGAGCTTTCTCAGTGAACTTGTTCAGATCCATTGTCTATGGGTCTCCTCCAGGTCGAATCTCTGCTAGGACATGTCGTCCAGCAGGCTGCGGAGGCGCGCTATCTCCACCTCGAATTCGGCACGCGACCGATCCATCTCCTCCTGCATCTCCTGCATCTTCGTCCTCATGTTGAAAATGACCTCGACTCCCGCCAGATTCACTCCGAGGTCGCCCACCAAGCGAATGACGGCCCGCAAGTGCTCGATATCACGAGGAGAGTAGAGTCGACGATTACCTTTCGATCGCTGAGGACTGACCAGTCCTACCCGTTCATAATATCGAAGCGTCTGGGGATGAAGCTCCAGCATCCTGGCAGCCACGCTAATCACGTAGCAGGGCCCATCGTACAACTCTTCTTCGTTCTCCATACACCTCACCTCCTCAAGCGGCTGCGCCTGTCCTCCAAGGCAGAGTGGAAGCTCAGCGCATAGCGGCGAGCTCCGTGAACAGTTCCCTTTCTCTCTCACTCAAGTTCTCGGGCACTCTGACGCTCACCTTGGCATAAAGATCGCCGCGCTCCTGAGGGTCCTTCAGAAAAGGCATGCCCTGACTCTTCAGTCGAAAGGTCTTTCCGCTCTGAGTCTCGGGAGGGATTCTGAGCATTGCTCCCCCCTTGGGGGTGGAGACTCTCACCTCCCCACCCAGAACAGCGGTGTAGAGATCGACGGGAACCTCACAGTACAGGTCATCGCCCTTTCTTTCTAGCGACCGATGAGGCAGCACCTTGACCCTCAGGTAGAGGTCGCCCTTGGTGCCTCCGCCAAGACCCTGGCCGCCTTCACCTCTCATGCGGACCTTCGATCCCGTTGCCACACCAGCGGGGATCTTGACTTCCAGCCGGCGCCCGTCTTTCTGCAGGACCCTGGTCGTACCTGAGAAGGCTTCCTCCAGTGTGACTTCCATCTCGTGCTCGTAGTCCTGCCCCGGGCCTGTGCGTGGCTGACCTCCCATCCCCCAAGACGCACCGCCACCTCTTCCCGTGCCTCCGAAGATGGCGCTGAAGAAGTCGGAGAAGCCACCCCCTCCACCGAAGAGATCGCCCAGATCGGCGTACTCGACGTGCACGCGTCCACCGCCCGGCTGCGCGTACCATTGACCCCAATCGAACCCGCCCGCATCGGCGCCTGTGCGCTCCCACTGCCGCCAACTGGCACCTAGCTGATCGTATTTCTTCCGCTTCTCGGGGTCGCTGAGAACCTCGTGAGCCTCGTTGATCTCCTTGAAGCGCTCCTCCGCGTCTGGGTCGCCGGGGTTGACGTCGGGATGGTGCTTGCGAGCGAGCTTGCGGTAGGCCTTCTTGATCTCCTTTTCGCTCGCCTTCTTCTCCACCCCCAGTATCTTGTAGTAGTCCTTGTACTCCATACTCCTCCTAGCCAGACCGGCTCGCCCGCTCCAGTAGAACTGATACCATTATACCATTTTATGACACTTTCGTCAAGCATCAAGTGATGATAGTTGAGTGAAGTATTGTAGGGATACTTGACAATCGCGCGAGAATATGCTATACTCAGAGTAGAACCTGCCTGCGCGTGCAGAACTAACAAAAGGATGGAAAGGAGTGTTCAGCATGAGCATCGTAAGATGGGAACCCTTCCGAGATTTCATGACCTTGCGAGAAGCGATGGACAAGCTCTTCGAAGAGAGCTTCGTCGGCCGACGCCCGAGGGAGTGGGTGGCTGCTGCCGAGGGCACACTGGCGGTAGACATGTACGAGACCGAGGACGCCGCGGTGGTCAAGACCGCCGTACCGGGAGTCAAGCCGGATGACATCGACATCACCATCTCCGGCAACACTCTGACCATCTCGGGCGAGACCAAGCAAGAGGAGGAGGTGAAAGAGCAAAACTACGTCCGGCGCGAGCGACGCTATGGATCCTTCTCCCGCTCGGTGGTGTTGCCCGAAAGCCTCAAGCCTGACGAGGCAGAAGCATCCTTCGAGGATGGTGTACTCACGCTCACCATCCCCAAGGCACCGGAGGCCAAGCCCAAGGTGATCAAGGTCAAGGGACAGAAGAAGTAGTACACAATCGACGTAGAGTGCTGGTTCGAACAGAAGAAGCGGGCGCTGAGCCCGCTTCTTGCATGTGGAGCAAAGATGCCGATTGCCGAGCCATTGGCGGCCTAGAGACCCATGACCAGCCTGGCGAACCGCTCGTCCTCACGCACATCGTCGAAGTCCGCGTCCGACCTCGCCTCATCACGAAAACCCGGTTCCAAAGCTACCGCGCGCTCCAACGACTGCACTGCCTCTCGCACCCTCTTGAGAAGTGCGTACGCACAAGCCAGATTGTAGTGAGCGGTGGCGTCCGTAGGGTCCAGCTTCGCCGCCTTGCGGCAGTCCTCGACCGCCTGCCTGGGCAAGGCCAGTTCCAAGTGAGCCACTCCCCGATTCACGTAGGCCCGCGCAGAGCCGGGCTCCAGCTCGATGGCCCTGTCGTAGTCTTCAACAGCCCTCTCGTAACGTCGGACATTGGCGTAGGCTACACCTCGATTGATGTAAGCCAGTGAGAATGCCGGGTCCATCTCCAGCGCGCGCGTATGGTCCTCGATGGCAGCTTCGTGCCTGCCCAAAGCGTCCTGGGCAACACCCCGGTTGGTGTAGGGCAGCGGATCATCAGGGGCCAACTCGACGGCCCGATCGCAATCGACGATACCCTTCTCATACTCGCCCAGGTCTATGTAGTTCTTGCCACGGTTGACGTAGCCCAGTGCGTAGTCCGGGGATAGCTCGATGGCCTTGTCGTAGTCGGCGAGCGCCTTCTTGAAATCCCCTTTCTCGTTGTAGGCCACACCCCGGTTCACGTAGGCCAGGGCGTAGTCAGCATCGAGTTCGATCGCTCTACTGTGATCCCTGATGGCCTGATCGTACTGGCCCAGATTGCGGTGAGCAACCCCGCGATTGGTGTGCGGCAGCGGATCCTCGGGATCCAGCTCGATGGCCTTGCTATGGTCTTCTATCTCCTTCCGCAGTCGCCCGGACTCACCATAGGCAACACCCCGATCGATGTAGGCCAGGGTAAAATCGGGTCTCAGTTCGATGGCGCGCGAGTAATCCCGGATGGCCTGTTCGTAGGCACAGCGCTCACTGTAGATGAGCCCACGCCGATAGTAGACCTCTGCATCGTGGGGGTCCGCTTCGATGGCCCTGGTCAGCTCCCAGATCTCCTTGACGTCCTCGGGAACCTTCCCCTTGGCGCGCCGCCATCTTCGCAGGAGGAAAGAGGCGCCAACAGCCACGGCCGTCACCAGGACCAGAGTCGCCAACAAACCTGCGTAGATCAAGAAGTTGCTCATCTCTCAAGAGGTCTGAAGGGGGATAGCGGGGATCGACGAAGCGGTACTTCCCTGCACCGTCGCGCCCGCACCGGAACCGACCACGTTCCACACCAAGCAATGTGAAATGCGCACCCTTTCCCAGCACCTCCTCTACGAGGACTCATGTCTTGCCTCGACGCCTGCATGACCATTCTACCACACTTGACGAGGGAGCACAAGCGCGATCGGTATCGCGAACAGAGTATTTGAGAAATGCGCTCAAATATGGTACAATAGAGCTAGTAGGAATACAGACAACGTGTTGGCAAAACCGAAGGGGTACCGAGATGCGAGAATCTGAGAAGTGGGTGGCTGACGAACTCCAGAGGATGTATTCGGAGATGCACCGCATGGTACGGCAGTTCGTTCCCCGCGAACAGTGGAACGACATCCTCCAACACAGAGGGTGGCGTCCACCCACCGATGTCTACGATACCGAAACCGCCGCCGTGGTCAAGGTAGAGATCGCAGGCGTTGACAGAGCTGAGATGGACATATCATTCGCCAATCGTATCCTGACCGTCACTGGCACCCGTCGAGATCCTGCGGACAAGCTCACCTATCAGCAGATGGAGATCAAGTACGGAGCGTTCAGGACCGACGTGTTTCTGCCCTGGGCCGTGAAGGCGAACGATATCGAGGCGAACTACGATGATGGGTTTCTGATCATCGTCCTGCCCAAGGCTAAGGGAACGCACAAGGTACCCATCACCGTGGTTGAGGAGAGCAGCTAATGAGTATCGAAGGAAAGGGCCTACTCAGTATGATCATGCAGACCAAGGAGCAGGAGACCGCACTCGACCAGGTTGGGGACCAAGAGAAATCGACCGTCCCCACGGAGCTGCCTATCCTGCCTATGCGGCAGACGGTAGTCTATCCGTTGACTTTTCTGCCCTTGAACGTTGAGCGTCCCGAGTCGGTGAAACTCATCGACGACGTGGTGCTTGGAGATCGGATGGTGGGTCTGGTCACCGTGAAGAACCCCGACGCCGACCGCGCCACGCCGGAGGATCTGTACTCTGTAGGCACTGCTGCGGTTATCCACCGCGCTGTGAAGACACCAACTGGCAGCGTGGGAGTCATCGTGCAAGGAGTGGAGCGCATACGCCCCACGGAGTTCATCCAGACCGAACCCTATCTCAAGGCCAAGATCGAAGTCGTCCCCGACAGCGTGCTGGAGGGCGACCTGGAAGTAGAGGCGCTGACGAGGAACACGATGGAGCTCTTCCAGCGGTTCATTTCGCTGGTCTCCTACCTGCCCAACGAGCTGATGATAGCCGTGTTGAACGCTGACGAGCCGCGGCAACTGGTCTATTTGGTGGCCAACGCCGTCCGTATGGACACGGAGGCAGCCCAGCAGATACTGGAGCTCGACACTGTCAGAGAGAAGCTGCGCAAGCTCAACGCTCTGATGAGCCGGGAACTGGAAGTCCTGGAACTGGGGCAGAAGCTCAAGGACGAGGCCCAGTCCGACATAGAGAAGACCCAGAAAGAGTACTTCCTGAGGCAGCAGTTGAAGGCCATCCAGCGGGAACTCGGGGAAGAGAACGAGCAAGCCAGAGAGGTAAACGAACTGGGAGAGAAGATCGAGGCCGCTGGTATGTCCGAGGAGGCCAAGAAGGAAGCTTTGCGAGAACTGGATCGGCTTTCCAGCATGCCTCAGGCGGCTGCTGAGTACTCGGTGATCAGGACGTACCTCGATTGGCTCATCGAGTTGCCCTGGCAGCTCGCCAGCGAGGACAACCTGGACATCAACCGCGCGAGAGAGATTCTCGACGAGGATCACTACGACCTTGAGGAGATCAAGGAGCGCATCCTGGAGTACCTCGCGGTGCGCAAGTTGCGCCTGGAGCGGGAAGAAGGTCAAGGCAGCAAGGAGGCCAAGGGCGCCATCTTGAACCTCGTGGGGCCTCCGGGCACGGGGAAGACATCATTGGGACGCTCCGTCGCAAGGGCGCTAGGCAGGGAGTTCATCCGCATGTCCCTGGGCGGCATGCGCGACGAGGCCGAGATCAGGGGACATAGGCGCACGTACGTGGGCGCGCTGCCGGGACGGATCATCCAGTCCATCAAGCGCGTTGGCTCCAAGAACCCGGTGTTCATGCTCGACGAGGTAGACAAGATCGGTACCGACTTTCGTGGCGATCCCTCCTCGGCGTTGCTGGAGGTGCTGGACCCGGAGCAGAACTTCTCCTTCCGCGACCACTACCTGGACGTCGACTGGGACCTTTCGCCGGTGATGTTCATCACCACGGCCAACGTGCTGCACACCATCCCGGCACCGCTCCTGGACCGCATGGAGACCATCGAGCTCGATGGCTACACCGAGGAAGAGAAGGTCAAGATCGCCCAGCGTTATCTGATCCCCCGCCAGATGGAGGAGAACAGCCTTCAGCAGGGCGAGATCGAGTTCGAAGAGGAGGCCCTCCACCTCATTATCCGGGACTACACCCGAGAGGCGGGTCTGCGTAACCTGGAACGTGAGATAGGTTCCGTCTGCCGCAAGGTGGCCACGAAGATCGCCGCCGGCGATGACGCCCCAGCCGTGATCACCAAGGAGACTGTCTCCGATTACCTGGGCAAGCCCAAGTTCTACAACGAAGTGGCCGAGCGTACCGAGGTCCCCGGTGTGGCCACAGGGCTGGTGGTCACCTCCACAGGCGGTGACATCACCTTCATCGAGGCCACCAGAATGAAGGGCAACAAGGGCCTCACGCTGACCGGCAAGCTGGGCGACGTGATGAAGGAGTCAGCCCAGGCCGCTCTGAGCTACGTGCGCTCCCGGGCCAAAGAGCTCGGCATCGATGAAGGCTTCTTCGATGAGACCGATATCCACATCCACTTCCCGAGCGGGGCCATCCCCAAGGACGGCCCTTCAGCCGGGGTCAGCATCGCCACGGCGCTGGTCTCTCTGATGACCGACACGCCTGTCAAGTGCGATGTGGGCATGACCGGTGAGATTACCCTGCGCGGCGCGGTGCTGCCCATCGGTGGACTCAAGCAGAAGGCCCTGGCTGCGGCCCGCGCGGGACTGACGAAGGTTATCCTGCCGCGCCACAACGAGAAGGACCTGGACGACCTTCCCGAGGAGGTGCGGGAGAAGATGGACTTCGTCCTGGTGGACACCGTAGACGAGGTGCTCGAGGCGGCCCTGGGGAGCGGGTTCGATAGGGCGGTGTGCGAGTGATCCACAAGAAGCACTCTGCGCGGTGACTCACACTAGATGAGTAGGGCATCCTGGTTGGTTTCCGTGCGAGTCCCACTCGCGAGTATGATGAGTATCAGAACGTCGTGGAGGTTGCAGCCGTGGAATGCCTCTTGCCGATCAAGATCGAGCCACTGGAGGAAGGGGGCTACCTAGCTACCAGCGAGGTCCTTCCTGGTTTCCTGGCCCAGGGTAGAAGCATCACGGAAACCCTGGAGATAGCCCAGGACGTGGCACGAAAGTTGGTCGAGCCTTACGTTGAACATGGCGATCCCCTGCCGGACCAACTGCTCCTAGATAGCAGCCAGGCGGAGAGCCTTGAGCTGCGCATTCCGGTCCCCGTCGTGCCATGATTCTCCGCCTTCCCGCCGTCACCGCCAACCTCCTGGAGCGCGCTGGCTATCCCCCGACCCCCTAGTGGCCAGTGGCTCGAGACCAATGCCCCCTCGCCGCGCAGTCGCCCCTCCCTCATACCGACTTGCGAAGGACGGGCGGTACCAGTAGTATTAGTCTCAGCCCAAACCACGAGAGGAGCAAACGAGTATCATGACAACTCGCTCCAAGGTCGCAGTCCTCTTCACACAACCGGAGACCGTTCTCCAGGACTACGAACGTCTGTTAGAGTTAGCCGGTGTGCAGGACGCGCTGGACCCCAAAGCCACTACGATACTGAAGGACAACATCTCCTGGCACTACCCCTTTCCCAGCGCCAACACCACGCCCTGGCAACTCGAAGGGACGATTCTGGCTTTGCGCAAGGCGGGCTATACCGACCTCTCCTGCGTGCAGAACGAGACGGTAGTCATCAACACCTTCAAGGGAGAGGACCTGAACCTCTACTCGCCCATCTTCCGCGGCCACTGCATCCCCGTCCTCTACAACTTCAAAGACGGGGACATGGACTGGGTGCCCTACGAGCCCAAGGGCGAGATGCTGGTCCTGCACGACATTTACCCAGAGGGCATCCACATCCCAGACTACTTCTTCGGCAAGAACATCGTGCATTTGCCCACCGTCAAGTGTCACATCTACACCACGACCACCGGCGCCATGAAGAATGCTTTTGGTGGCTTGCTCCACACCCGTCGCCACTACACCCATAGTTGGATCCACCAGACCCTGGTGGACCTGCTCACCATCCAGCAAGAGATCCACCCAGGCATCTTCGCCGTGATGGACGGGACCACAGCGGGCAACGGCCCTGGACCGCGCACCATGACACCCGAGGTCAAGAACGTGATCCTGGCCAGCGCCGACCAGGTAGCCATCGACGCCGTGGCCGCCAAGCTGATGGGCATGGATCCCCTGTCCATCGATTACATCCGACTGGCCAGCGAACGGGGTCTCGGGGTGGGCGACGTGAGGGAGCTAGAGTTGGTGGGCGACGACGTCAGCGCCGAGAACTGGCACTTCGAGGTAGGTCAGTCCTTCCACAGGTTCCTGGGTTGGCTGGGATGGTACGGCCCGACAAAGGTGCTTCAGAAGCTCATCTTCCGCACGCCCCTGGTCAAGATACCGATCTTCATCTCCGAGTTCAACCACGACTACGTCCACTGGCCCCTGAAGGAGCGCGGGATCTACCAGCGCTGGCGAGAGACCACTCCCTGGGGACAGCTTTTCGCCAAATACGAGGCTGAAGGGTGCTTGGCGCTTGCCGTGGCCAAGCAGGGGACCGGGGACCGACCGTGTGTCGACCCCGCCAGTGGCTAGCGGTCGCTCCACGCACTAAGGCGCCGACGCGAAGAGAAACGACCGCACCGGAGGATCAACGAAATGGGTCGCTGCCTAGGGGTTCTCGTGGGCCTTGTGAGCCTGATCGCTCTCTTTGTCTGCTGCTGCCTCCCGGTCGCAGCAGTGATGCTCACCTACGGCCAATGGGGCTGAAGCCAACACAATGACGCTCCCGCTGGCGACCCTGTAGCTCGCCAACGTGTGAAGGGGGACCGCTGTAGGTCCGCAGACGGGCGCGGTTTCCCACGGTGCCCTACTTGTAGCGGATGACCTCGAAGCGATACATCTGGATCGGCTCGTCGTCGTCCGCAATCCCCGCTTTGTAGACCTTCGTGTGGTGAAACTGCTCCTCCGCCGTGCGGATGCTGGGCAGGTCAGGGAGGAGCAACCCTCTCTTCAGCGGATTCTCCAGCGATTGTACGATGAGCCCGTAGCGCTTGGGGTCCAACTGATCCAGGCTATCGATGGGCTCCGGCGCAGCGAGGACGTCGACCGAGATCTCCAGATCGTCAAGTTCCTCGGGGCTGATGGGCGGAAAGCGGGGATCCCGTGTGGCGGCGGAGACGGCGTTCTGAATGACTTCCGACGCCACAGTCGCCTGCCGAGGCTCGATGGTGCCAATGCAGCCCCTCAACTGCCCCCTCCTCTTGATGGACACAAAGACCCCACCTTTGTCCTTCATCTCCGGGGTCAAGTCGCTTTCGGGAGGAGTTTCCGCAACCTTGCTCTCGCGGACGTAGCGCTCTATCGTCTGCCGGGCTAGCTTCACTAGAGGATGGGAATCCGACATCGTCGCGCCTCGCTTCCATCATCGCGTGGGCCTGTCACAGGATCATTCTAAGCCATCGCCTCCCTTCTGTCAAAGCCTGAGCGGAGCCGGGTACAGCCAGCACTGGACTGGCAGTCGGGGCCGGGGCACAAGGCCCGCCTCAGCCGCTGGGGTTGACGCACAAAGTGAGGCGGTGTATAATGGTATGTGCTACCCTGGTGGCCCTTCCTCCCACGCTGACACCCCCGGCGCCTGGGTGTCCCAGGAAAGTCAGGGGAGGGGTCCGTAGAGCCTTTCAGAGGAGGGCGAAGATGGACAAGCCGTGGCTCAACTTCTACGACAATGGCGTGCCACACACCCTCGAGTACCCCGCCGTCCCGCTACACTGGTTCCTGGAGGTATCTGCCAGGAACTACCCCGACACACCAGCCAGCATCATGCCTGGCAGGTTTGGGGAGACCACTCTGACCTTCAGGGAGATCAACGCGCTGGCCAATAGACTGGCCAACGCCCTCATCGATCTCGGTGTCAAGAAGGGCGATCGTGTAGCCATCTACATGCCCAACTGTCCCCAGTTCATGATTGCCTACTACGCCATCCTCAAAGCTGGCGGGGTAGTAGTTGCCACCAGTCCCCTCTACTCGCCGCGAGAGGTAGCGCATCAATTCAACGACTCTGGCACGGAGACCGTCATCCTGCTCAGCATGTTCTACGAGCTAGTGAAGGACGTCCAGCCCAAGACAGAAGTGAAGAACGTCATCGTCACCAACCTCAAGGAGCACCTGGCAGGCCTCGACAGAATCCTGTTCACCCTGGTGCTGGAGAAGAAGGGCGGCCATCGCGTAGATCTGGCTGAAGGGGACATCTGGATGAAGGACCTCTTGGAGCGGTATCCAGATACTGACCCTGGGGTGGACGTAGGTCCCGATGACATGGCCCTCTTTCAGTACACAGGTGGGACGACGGGCGTGCCCAAAGCGGCAGTGATCCTCCATCGTAATCTGGTGGCGAACGTACAGCAGTGCTCTGCCTGGCTTCCCGACGTGAGGGTGCCGGGAGAGCGCCATCTTGCGGCCATCCCCCTCTTCCACATCTTCGGGATGGTGACCACCATGGCCTGGGCGATGTCCATCGCCGCGCCTCTCATCTTCATCGTCAACCCGCGAGACATCGACGCACTCCTCAAAGCCATCAACAAGTACAGACCCACTCTCTTCATGGGCGTGCCGACGATGTACAATGCCATCAACTCCCATCCAGACATCGGCAAGTACGACGTCAAGTCCATCAGGGCCTGCATCAGCGGGTCGGCACCGCTCCCCTTGTCGGTCAAGCAGGCCTTCGAGCAGTTGACAGGCGGCCATCTGGTGGAAGGATACGGGCTCACCGAGAGCGCGGTGGCCACGCACTGCAACCCCATGTATGGCAAGAACATCGAGGGTAGCATTGGCATGCCCATGCCCGACATTGAGGCCAGGATAGTGGACCTGGAATCCGGAACCGAGGACCTACCGGTCGATGAGGTCGGCGAACTGATCCTCAGGTCGCCTACGGTGATGAAGGAATACTGGAACATGCCGGAAGAGACCGCCATCGCCCTGCGCGAAGGATGGCTCTACACCGGTGACATCGCGAAGATGGACGAGAACGGTTACTTCTACATCGTAGAGCGCAAGAAAGACATGATCATCGCCAGCGGCTTCAACATCTATCCCCGCGAGGTCGAGGATGTGCTCTACGAGCATCCCAAGATCATGGAAGCAGCGGTGGCCGGCGTCCCGGACCCGAAGCGCGGCGAGACTGTGAAGGCCTGGGTCGTGGTCAAGCCAGGCGAGACCACGACCGTGGAGGAGATCAGAGACTTCTGCAAGGACAAGCTGGCCAAGTACAAGATACCCTACTACATCGAGTTCCGAGACGCCCTGCCCAAGACCATGGTTGGCAAGGTGCTTCGCAGATCTCTGGCAGAGGAAGAGGCCGCGAAACAGGCAGAGTAGACGAAGCGGCCTTTCGCTTCAGGCCACAAGGGTGGACCCCGCGTCCACCCTTCTTTGTTTTGCACAGTCTTAACGATGGCGTAATCTGGACGTAATCCACCTCCGTCATAATGCAAGCAGAGCCTGGGGCAAGACCCTCGGGTCGGCAGCAAGAAGCACCAGAGCAAAAGGAGGTGGTGACGTGAAACGAAGAAGCATCGTAGTTGTAGGGATGGCTATCGCCCTCGTGCTGCTGATGACCTCGACCGCCAGCGCCGAGGAGATCAGCGGGACGGGCACCCTCTCCGCCAGGGGCGCAGGGCTGGCTATCCTCCGTGGCGCCGGCGAAGTGCAGGTCGACGGCCACGGGATCGGCATCGTCTGGGTGAAGGACGCACAGACGCTCGAGGCCAGTGGAAAAGGCTACAGATGGGAGGTTCCTGAGACAGGGGCCACGGTCTTCCTTGGATGGACCGGCTCCATCTACGCCTCAGGACACGAGATGACCGTCTGGATGGTGGGGGGCCTGATCGAGTTCACCGCTTGAGGCACCGGCAAAGTCTATCTCCGAGGCCGGGGGACCTACGAACTCAACGGCCACGAGGGCGAGTGGGACCCCAGGGGTGAGGTGTTGCAGCTCCCTGTGGCCGCGCCGGTCGAGTAGCAGGCCCGATCGAAGTGGTCACCAACATTTTCGCCCCAGGCGACAGGCCGGTCAACTACGAGGGGTATCCGTCACTCTGGGCGGATGCCCCTCTGACCTACCAACTGCACCACTCGATGGCCAGGTTGAGTTCACCCGCGCACACCCTTCACACAGCCCCTGAACAGCCATCCACACATGTGGCCGGCGGGGTTCTCCTCGCACGATGACTGCGCCCCCGCCAGCAACGATCCCCGGCACTGAGGCACTTGAAGCAAGCCCTCTCAGATGCTATAATGAGTGTAAGTGGAGAGGTCGCATAGTCCGGTCTAGTGCGCACGATTGGAAATCGTGTAGGCGATAAGCCTCGCGGGTTCAAATCCCGCCCTCTCCGCCTTGGCTTTGTTTCTATCCCGTGATATGATGGTTGCGGTCGTGCTAGACGGGGAGCTAGCGGTGCCCTGTACCCGTAATCCGCTATAGCGGGGTCGAAAGCCTCTTTGAGGCTCTGAACCTTACGATACTGCTGGGGAAAAGTGGCGTTGAAGGCCGGGTCCTGCGCGGCAGAAGCCTACGAACCCCGTCAGGTCCGGAAGGAAGCAGCGGTAAGTAGCCACTTCTGGGCGCCGCAGGGCGACCTGGTTGGAGCTAACTGTCTCCGGTAAGTCGGGGGGTTCGAGTCGAAGGAGGTTGCACGACCGCTTCACAAGATCAGAGAAAGGGGGCGGGTGCAGGTACTCGCCCCTTTTTTCGTCACGATACCGTATGAAGCCCTGCTGGTTGTTGCTATGCCCTCCAACGCCACATCAAGCCAAGAGCACTTTGATACCGTAGCCAAGAACCCCGTGCCAACCGCGAGGCTGCTGTCACGAGCTGGCCTTGCTTCCATCGTACTGATCTTCGTCGTGGGCAACGGCATGATCCTGGGGTACGTCTCCACACAGCGGGAGGTCAGCCTGGTGATCAACGATCAGCCTTTCACGGTGCGTACCCACCAGACCACCGTCGGCGCCCTGCTAGACGAGCTGGGCATCCCCGTAGCGGTGGAAGACATCGTGATGGTCCCTCTGGACACACCTCTCGCAGCCACTGGCCGAATCGACATTCGCAAGGCCCTGCCTGTCATCCTCAAGGCTGACGGACGCAGACTGGAACTTCGAACCCATGCCCAGACCGCGGTGGACTTCCTCCGGGAGGCGGGAATCAACCTCAGTCGCTACGATCGCATCATCGTGGACGATGAAGTCGTCGATCCCGAGGCTCTGCTGCCCTCGCAGTCGAGCGTAGATCTGGTTGGGCGGAATCCGGCGCTCCTCTGGCACCAGCGTCCCGTGCAGATGGAAGTCCTGCGAGCGGTGCCCATCACGGTTCACGACGGCGCCGTACCCATCACGGCGCAGACCACTGCCCCCACCGTGGGCCAAGCCTTGCTAAACGAAGGCATCGTCCTCTATCTGGGCGACGGCGTGATCCCCACCCTGGGAGAGCAAGTCTCAGCCGGCATGGAGGTCTACATCCAGCGCTCTAAGCCGCTAGTGATTCTCGCCGACGGCCGGCGCATCAAGACCCGCAGCCACGGCGAAACAGTTGCAGAAGTGTTGAAACAGGAAACCATCGAACTCGTAGGCAAGGACTACACCATCCCCGATCAGGAGAGTGTGGTCTACGACAACATGGCCGTACAGGTCATTCGTGTGCAGGAACAGGTTGTGCTCGAAGAGGAACCGATACCCTTCGAGACTATGTGGCAACCCGACCAGGAACTGGAGCTGGACAAGCAGCGGGTGGACCAACAGGGTGCAGCAGGCACCAAGAGGCGCCTGGTCCGTGTCGTGTACGAGAATGGCACCGAGTCGGAGCGCGTGACAGAGGACGAATGGGTAGAGAATCCCCCCACCACCGAGATCATCGCCTACGGAACGAAGATCACCATCCGAGAAATAACGACCTCCGAGGGCACGAAGACCTACTGGCGCAAGTTCAGGGCCCTGGCTACGGCCTACTCAGCCTCCACCGCCGGAACCCCCTCGGACGCACCATGGTACGGCAGGACCTACATGGGTCTGCAGGCACGCACGGGGATCATCGCTGTGGACAGGAACGTGATTTCGCTTGGCACCTGGATGTACGTGCCCGGATATGGCATCGGTCTGGCTGGTGTGCGAGGCAGGCACGTGGACCTGTGCTTCGACGAGGATGAATTGCCCCGGGGCTACTACCGCTGGGTGGACGTGTATCTCCTCACTCCAGTGCCGCCCGACGACCAGATCACTTGGATCCTGCCCTCGTACCCCCGGGAGAGATAGCCGAATTGGATGACGACGAACTCCGAACCTCGTCCGTGGGACAGCTCCTCAGGCAATTCGACATCAGGCCACGCAAGGGTCTGGGACAGAACTTCCTGATCAGCGACGGTCTGCTGAGCCGCATCGTCGATGCCGCCACCCTGGACGCACGAGACGTGGTCCTGGAGGTAGGCGCAGGGGTGGGAACCCTCACTCGCCGTCTGGCCCAGCGTGCCGGTCGCGTTCTCGCTATCGAACTCGACGAGCGTCTGATACCCGTTCTCCGGCACACCCTTGCCCCCTATGACCGCGTAGATATCATCCATGGGGACGTTCTGGCCCTCGAGCCTGGAGACCTGGTATCGCCCCCATACAAGGTGGTGGGTAATCTGCCCTACTACATCACCTCCGCCATTCTCCGCCATTTCCTAGAGGCCCACGCCAAACCCTCCCTATTGGTGGTCACGGTGCAGAAGGAGGTCGCCGACCGCATCGTGGCCCACCCCGGCAAGATGAGCCTGCTGGCGGTCAGCGTACAGTTCTTCGGGCGGCCCAAGGTGGTCGCCAAGGTCCCGCCTGGAGCTTTCTACCCATCCCCGGGCGTTCGCTCCGCGGTGGTCCGCATCGACGTACATCCATCGCCTGAGATGCCTGCGGACGAGGTGGAAAGCTTCTTCCACGTCGTGCGAGCAGGATTCGCACAGCGCCGCAAACAACTGCACAACTCCCTCTCTCAAGGACTGACGCTCCCAGTGGAGGGAGTGGTCCAGGCCCTGCACCGCGCAGGTCTCGACGAGAGGCAGCGCCCCCAAGAACTGAGTGTCGAACAGTGGGTCCGGCTGCACCGAGAGCTGATAACGATAGACGGGTCCGCGGTCCAGAACGAACCCTAGAGGCCGCCTCCATCGTGCTACCCCACGTCGCCTCTTCGTCGTGGGCACCTCGCTTTCAGCAACCCGGGCATCACCCTGAATCTCGCTGGCGTGCGACCTACGACTTCTCCGTCGATGCTCACGATGGTCTCTGCCTCTGTCTTCACGCCCACAGTCTGCGCCTGGAAGTAGCTGGTCTTGTCGTGCCCCACGTGGGTGCCGCGATAGATCTTGGGGAACAAGGCCCAGATCCTGAGCCAATGGATATCCTCAGCCACGAATACGTCGAGAAGCCCATCATCGAGCCTGGCTCTTGGAGCGACCTTCAGGCCGCCACCAGCGTAGCTGCCGTTGAGGACCTCCACCAAGAGCAGTTTCCGCTGGTACCTCAGCACACCATCCACTTGCAGGCTCATCATTCGGGCCCGAGCTCGCCCTTGAAGAGCAGTCCGATACAGACTGATCACGTATCCCAATCCGCCACCAAGAGCATGTTTGAAGCGACGCGGCGTGTTACGTACCACCTCCGAACCAAGCCCCACGTCTGCCAAGACCGCGTAGTATCTCTGCGTGCTCTGACCCTCGGGATCGTGATACTCGGCCAGGCCCACATCGAGCGCCCTCTCCACCCCCTGAGCGACGACACGACACGCCTCTTGCCACGTCCAGATGCCCAGGCTCCGCAGGTAGTCGTTATTGGCGCCCAGCGGCAGTGCCCCCACGGCCACATCGCAACCAGCGGCGGCGTTGACCACCTCGTTGACAGTACCATCGCCGCCCACGGCCACGATGAGAGGGTATCCTTCCGACATTGCCCGCCTGGCAAGCTCTGTCCCATGTCCCTGGCGTTCTGTGAACCACACAGCGTGATGCAGACCGAGAGCCTCCAGGGCTTCCTGCATTCTGGCCAGATGCCTGACAGCCTGATGGCCCCGCATCGGGTTCACGATCAGAACCGCTCTTTCGCCAACGGTCACCTTCGACGCTCCTCTGACCAACGGTGCCACATACTCCCTCGCTCCCAGTATGACTCAAACAGCACTCCCCTGTTTGGCTCTACTACTCTTCCGCCGAGTCGCTGCCGTCCGACCAGCCTCAGAGTAGGCTGCGATACGCCGTGCGGCCCGTGGCGACGGATCTTGTGCCGTTTCCCCGGCGACTCGAACTCCGCGCTTTGCCGCCTCTACCCCTGCGAAGTATAATCACCACCGACGACACGTAGATGCGCGGCCCTGCTCACGGCGGTCCGCAGCGTCTATGGGCGCGGCCTCCGCTCGGCCATCAGGTGGCCTGAGCTACGATGAGACGGAGACCTCTATGCAACTCGACCGCTACGCGCGCCAGATGACTTTCCCTCAGATTGGCGAAGAGGGCCAGCGCAAACTGCTCTCCTCATCGGTGGCCGTCATCGGCACCGGTGGACTGGGCACACACATCGCCGACAATCTGGCTCGAGCCGGCGTGGGTCATTTGAGACTGGTGGACCGTGACCGCGTCGAACTCAACAACCTGCAGCGACAGGTGCTTTTCGATGAGGCAGACGTGGACAACGCTTTGCCGAAGGCGGAGGCAGCCGCCAGAAGGCTGGCCAAGATCAACTCCCAGGTAGAGGTGGAGCCGCTTGTCGTTGAGGTCACCCGCGACAATGTCGAGGAGATAGTCGGCGGCGTAGACCTGGTGCTCGACGCCTGCGACAACTTCGAGACTCGCTATCTGATCAACGATGCCTGCCTGAAGCACGGCATACCCTGGGTGTATGGTGGTGCAGTGGCCAGCTACGGCATGAGCATGACCATCATCCCCCATCAGACACCTTGCCTCCGTTGTGTCTTCCCTGAGGTGCCCCCGGCGGAAAGCGTGGTCACCTGCGCCACCGCTGGAGTTCTGGCCTCCATAGTGTCCATCATCGCCGCCCTGGAGTGCAGCGAGGCCCTCAAACTCCTCACTGGCCACGCTCAGCGCAACCAGGGTCTGATACACATAGACATCTGGGAGAATAGCTTCGAGGTCTTCTCCATCCAGCGTGAGGCGGAAGGCTGCCCTGCCTGTGGTCAGGGCAGATACGAGTTCCTTGATGAGGCCTAGACGCCTGCGTCAGGAGGGCCTGCCGGGCGGAAACTCAGCGACTCTTCGCTCTACACTCGCTACAAAGGCCCACCAGGTCGATGTGGGTGCGCTCGGTAAGGAAGCCCAGCTTTTCCTCTACCTGCGTGGCCATCTGGCTAGCCAGAGGGCTCTCGAACTCGAGAACGCGCTCGCAACCGGAGCAGATCAGGTGGTAGTGATCCGTCTCCTCTCTGAGTTCGTAGTGATGGTGTTCCTCATCGAGATGCAGCTCGCTGACCAGGCCCAGTTCCTTCAGCAGGTTGAGGTTTCGATACACGGTGGAGAGACTGATCCGGGGGTCCTTGCTCCGCGCACGCTGGTAGATCTCATCGGCGTCCAGATGCCCGTGGCTTTCGCGGATGACCTCCAGGAGCAGACTGCGCTGGGCGGTGATGCGCTTGCCCTTGGCTCGCAGTACCTCTAGCGTCTCTTCTTCCGATGCCGCAGCCATCCCACGGTCCTTCCGATCCTCTGGAACTCTGCTTCCGTCTCGACCGTCAACAGGCGCCAACAAGAAAGAGAACGTCATCGCCTCACAATGGCATCAGTCATACGGGCCACACGCGTCATCTCCTTGACATCATGGACACGCACGATGTCAGCTCCTTCGGCGATGCCCACCGCTACTGCGGCGGCGGTGCCCTCCACCCTTTCCTCAGGTGGCAGGTCCAGAGTGTAGCCAATGAACGACTTCCTCGAGGGCCCGAGGAGAATCGGCCTGCCGAGAACCCTCAGCTCCGCCAGGTCCGCTATCACTTGAAGGCTCTGCTCGACCGTCTTGCCAAAGCCGATGCCGGGATCGACGATGATTCTTTCTCTCTCGACCCCCGCCTCCAGAGCCAGATCTATACTCTCCCGCAGTTCACGCAGGATGTCCGCCATCAGATCTTCGTACTCCACGCCAAGGTATCGGCCGCCCAGGCGCTCAGTCTGCACAGCGTCTTTGGGCTTGCTGCGGTTATGCATGAGCACCAACGGCACCTGGTGTTGCGCTGCGACCTCGCCAACACGTGGATCCATACGCAGGCCCCAGACGTCGTTGATCAGGCTGGCACCGGCCCCCACGGCCTCCGAGGCCACCTCGGCCTTGTGGGTATCGACAGAAATGGGGACATCCGTGCGCTGAGCAAGCCTCTCAACAACTGGGATCACTCGCCGCAACTCCTCTTCGGCGCTGGTGGGCTCCGAACCGGGGCGCGTCGACTCACCACCGACATCCATGATGTCCGCGCCCTCCTCGATCATTCTCTGAGCCTGATCCAGTGCCTTCTCCACGTCTCCCCCTAGACCATCTCCAGAGAACGAGTCGGGGGTGATATTCACCACTCCCATGATGTACGTTCTGGTGCCCCATTCGAACAATCGCTTGCCGATCTTGATGGGCTGAACGTCGTCTCCCGCGTACCAGGCCAGAGCCTGCTCCAGCTCAGAGGCCATGGCCACGAGGCTCTTGAAGGGCTGCATGTGGAGCTTCCTGATGAGGTCTTCGTAGTGGTGCAGAGTCCCCAGTAGCAAGACGTCGCTATTGGACTCCTTGGTGGAATAGACGATCCTGGAGGTCACTGCCTCGCCTCCGCGCGCCAGCATCTCCTGCTTGACGATATTCGCCGCAGCGAAGTTCAGGTCCTCCAGCTTCACCGCGCGGAAGCAGGCCTTGGGGATCATAATCTTCATGCCCGGAGGAGAGGCCCCGATCTTCTGCATCTCCTCCTCTACCCTGGCCGACGTATCAAGACTCAGAACCCGGACGTTGAACCCCCTGGTCAAGTCAACCTACCTCCTGCGAGGCCCTGCCATGTCCAGGATGGAGAAGAACTCCGCCCTCGTTGCGGGGTACGTGCGAAAGATTCCCCTGTTGGCCGAAGTGACCAAACGACTGCCTGGCTTCCTTATGCCTCTCATGGTCATGCACAAGTGCTCCGCCTCGATGACCACCCCTACTCCTCGAGCTTCCAGCGCTTCCATGATGGTATCTGCTATCTGCCCGGTCAGCCTCTCCTGGAGCTGAGGCCTCCGAGCCAGGATCTCCACCACCCGGGCAAGCTTGCTGATCCCCACCAGCCGTCCCCTGGGGATGTACCCCACGTGGGCCAGCCCATGGAAAGGGAGGAAGTGGTGCTCGCACATGGAGTAGAAGGGGATGTCTTTGAGCACAACCATTTCCTCATGTTTCTCGTCCTCGAAACCCACAGCCAGGATCTCTTTCGGGTCCTGTCCAAGGCCGCTGAAGATCTCCGCGTACATCTGTGCGATGCGGGTTGGCGTGTCCACCAACCCCTCTCGGGTGGCATCTTCGCCGATGGCCGAGATGACTTCCCGTATGGCCTTGCTGATCGCCTCTTGATCAATCAACGCTGCCGCCCTCCATTCAAGAACTCACGGCTTGGGCTGCGCAGTCCATGACTACAACCTGAGTCTCAGACGGTAGCCCGCTCTTGGTAACCTTCAACTGGTCCAGCGGTACGGCGTCCTTGACGCCCATTTCCTTCAGGAATGCATCCACAGTTTGCAGTTTCAACCCGCGTAAGAACTCTGTGTGATAGTGCATCGGTATCACTATTCTCGGTTCGAGCAGACTGATCACTTCTGACGCCTTGGACGCGCCGAGGGTGGAACTCCCTCCTACCGGGATAAGCAGGACATCCACTTCGCTCAGCTCCTCCACCTGCGACTGCGTGGGCACGCGACGTATGTCTCCCAGGTGGCAAACGGTAATACCCTCCATGTCGAAGACATACACCGTGTTGCGTACTCCAGCCTGCGTACGGGTGTCTTCGTAGTAGCTAGGAATGCCGATTACGAAGATCCCTTTGATCTCATATTCCCCAGGCCCGCTGATGACCTTCGGCTGTCCCTTCACCGCCTTCACGTTGGCATGATCGGGATGATCGTGACTCACCGTTACGATGTCGGCCCGGAGCCGTGGGAGCCCATACCCGATCTGATCACCGAACGGATCTGTGACCACTGTTCCGGCTCCGCCTCGCAGTCTGAAGCACGAATGGCCATACCAAGTAATCTGCATAGTCGTCCTCCGGCGCAATCGCTGGCTGTCGTTGAGCGCTTCCACTCCATTATAGGCCAAGCCACCAGGAAATGGAAAGACCACATCGTGAGCGTGTGCCGGGGAGTGTATTCGACAAACAAAAGGCCCCTCTACGGCTGCCTAAGCTGCAATCCGCACGGCGGCGGCAAGAGTCCGGTGGTTTGCTTATCCGAAGAGTTGTGATAGTATTGCTCACTCGGGAGACCCGAGCGTGCACGCTTTCGAGCCCAGGACGCTCAGTCAGAGATAGCGTGCTGGTCAATCTGTGGAGTGGTCTGCCCCTGAAAATCGTAGTACCCCGCTAACTTCGAGCATCCAGAGAGAAGAAGGGAAACTGATGGGGCCAACCGTACTGGATCTGGGCCGCCTTTCCGTATCCTCCTACGCAGCCTTGGTAGGCCTGGGGGTTATCCTGGCCCTCGCGATCACCTACCTGGAGGCCAGGTGGAGAGGCAGCGATACAGTGAGAAGTATGGATGCGGCTCTCTGGGCGCTGGTGGCGGGGATCGTCGGGGGTCGTGCGGCCTACGTGGCTATCTACTGGCCCTACTTCTCATCCCACACAAGAGAGATCCTCTCCTTCTCCCAGGGTGGTTTGGCCTTCCAGGGAGCCTTCGTAACAGGTGTAGTGGGCCTGTTGATCTACAGCCTGTGGACGGGCACGTCCTTCTGGGGACTCGCCGACACGGTGGCCCCGGGGTTGGCGCTCGGGCAAGCCGTGGGCTGGATAGGCTGTCTCTGCACCGGCTGCGGGTACGGTCTGGTGACCAGAGGGCTCCTGGCCTACGATCTGAGAGACATCTATGGGATCATGGCCTTCCGCTATCCCACCCAGATCTTGATCAGCCTGCTCAACCTGGCCATCTTCGTCTTGATCCTCGGTCTCGCCAGAATACGGGGGCATCGCCGCCCCACGCCAGGACTGATGGCTGCTCTCTATCTGGCGCTCAACTCAGCGGGTCTCTTCTTTCTGGAGTTCCTCCGTGCTGACGAGACGCTATACTTCGGCACGCTGCGCTGGAGCCAGGCCGTCGAAGCTCTGGAATGCGCGGTGGCCCTCCTGACCCTGGCCATTCTATGGACCCGGCGCAAGAGGGCCGCCACCTCCCAGCATTCCAGCTCTACCTAGAAGCTTCCAGCAGCGTCTATTGTATGTCGACGACGCCCCCGGCACTCTCGATCTTGGCCTTCGCCTGCTCTGCTTCTTCCTTGCTCACACCCTGCCTGACAGGGCTCGGCACGCCTTCCACGAGTTCCTTGGACTCTCGGAGTCCCAGGTCTGTCAGTTCGCGCACGGCCTTGATCACCTGGATCTTCTGGGCGCCGAAGTCCTTGAGGATCACGTCGAACTCAGTCTGCTCCTCCTCATCGGCAGCAGCAGCGCCAGGCGGCGCCGCCCCTGGCAGCGCACCCATGGCAACCATGGGCGGCGCCGCGGTTACCCCGAACTTCTCCTCGATAGCCTTCACCAACTCCGACAACTCCAAGACGGTCATCGAACTCAAGGCATCGATGATCTCATCGATGGACAACCCGGCGTTTTTGCTCGCTGCCTTCTTCGTCGTCTTCTTGCTTTCTTTCTTCTCTTTCTTCTCTTTCTTTTCCTTTGCTTCCGCCATGACTATCTCCTTTCCGCTTGGGACAGAATAGCTTCAACTTCGTCTATGCTTCTGCCTCGCCCATCTGCTGTACACGCGCCTGCAACACGTATGCAAAGTCCTGCAGTGGCGCATTCAACACGTTCACCAGGCCATGCAGCGGTCCCGATATCCTGGCCAGGACCTGTGCGAGGAGAACCTCTCTGGACGGCAACGAAGCCAGGTCGGAGATCTGACCCGCGTCCAGCAGCCCTTCTCCCAGTAGGCCACCCCTGATGGACAGGACTTTGCTCTCCTTGCTGAAGTCAGCCAGGACCTTCGCTGGCCCAGTGACTTCGTCGTAGCAGAATCCAATTGCCGTGGGGCCATCGAATAGCGACGGCTCCCAAGGTAGCCCGGCTTGCTCCATGGCCAGCCTCACCAGATTGTTCTTCACCACGTGGAAGCCGGTTTCCTCTTCGCGCAGCTTGTTCCGGAGCTCACTCAACTCAGCGGTGCTCAGTCCCCTGTAGTCGGTCATGATCAGGGCCTGACTGCGCGACAGCTTCTCGGCCAGATCCTCGACTATCTGTTCCTTCTTCTCCCGAGATATCGCCATGTGTTCTCACCTCCTAGCCGTGTGGCCCCAGTTCAGACATGGGACCGTCCCACTTCACACAGGCTACGCCACCTTCGTCCAGAATCGTCTGTGTCAGGTCATCCGGGTAGTCTGCCTTGAAGTGCACCTCCGTGATTCCCGCATTCACTATCATACGAGCGCAGAGTGAACAAGGTTTGTAGGTGCAGTACAACGTGCTGCCCACCAACCGAATGCCCTCGCGAGCGGCCTGCACAATGGCGTTCTGCTCGGCGTGCAAGCCAAAACAGTACTCCTGTCGAGTCCCCGATGCGATGCCATCCTTCGCCCTTATGCAACCGCCCCTGTCTGCACAATGTCTCATGCCTCTAGGTGGACCGTTGTAGCCAGTAGACAGTATCTGCCTGTCCTCGTTCACTATCACCGCGCCTATCTGGTGCCTGAGGCAAACAGAGCGGGACGCTACGACCTGGGCAATGGCCATGAAGTACTCATCCCAACTCGGTCTCATGCAACCGTACCTTTGCCACTGCTGTTGAGGCCACTCCCCTCGCCGCTGTCACGCCAGAGCCTGCATTTCGCCCATTCCCAGCTATGCTCCCAGAGGTGTAGCCCTTTGCTCAAGGCCACTATCTCTCCATCCTCCACCTCGAGGGCCAAGGCCAGTTCCTCCTTAAGGAGTTGCGTGGCCGCCATGTTCACCGGGAATCCAGCCCACAGGTCCCAGGAGCGATAGTAGACCACGAAGTGCAGCCTCCCATCCAGCACCCGCGTGTCAATCAGTCTGAGGCAAGGTGGATGCTCCAAGTGGATGCTCGAGGCATCCCCAATGGTGATACACCCCTGGTTGGTGCCGGGCCCGTTCTCGTACTTCCCCAGTAGAGGCAGCAACTGCGCGTGCACGTAGCTCCCATAGGTGTACTCTTCAGTAGACTGTTTGTCGGGGCCCACGAAATAGGCATGGAAGTACTCCTCCACATACTCCATGGTCGTGGGTGGAGGTATGCCCACCCCCGGCGGCATCTGCGGCACCAGGGGCCGCTGACCCGGCTTGCTGACTTTCAGGACAACGAAGTCCAGCTCCTTGCGCTTCTTGCCGACGAAGCTCCCCTGATCAACGCCATACTCCCGTCCCTCGTCTAGCACCTTGCCCAGCAAAGTAAACCAGGCATCGGAGAGATCGAAAGCCTCAACACTCGTTACTCTCACCTCTTGCCCCCGCCGACATCCTTCCCAGCCGACACCGTAACACCAAGAAGACCTCCGTGCCCACGCACGAAGGTCCTCCCCCCAGCCCCGCTTCGAGACTGGGAAACAGAAACCACCGCCTGGGCAGGACATTGAGCGCCTGGCGCACCTGCCGTCTTGGGCTACGACATGACCGTATGGTGAACTGCTCTCTACTCGTCGACTATGCTGCTCGCAAGGCCATAGCTTCAGCGATGTCGATCTTCACTCCAGGCCCCATGGTAGAAGTCATGACGATCTTCTTGATGTACTGGCCCTTGGCCCCGGGCGGCCTGGCACTCTGGATGGCGTCCACCAGCGAAGTGAAGTTATCACGTAGTTGTTCGGGTTGAAAACTTACCTTGCCAATCGGGATATGGATGTTAGCGGTCTTGTCCATCTTGAACTCTATCCGCCCGTGCCGCAGCTCGTCGATGACACGCCCCACATCCTCGGGTGCCACCACCGTCCCTGACTTGGGACTGGGCATCAAGCCTCGTGGCCCCAAGATGCGACCAAGCTTGCTGACCTTGCCCATCATCTGCGGGATGGCGATGGTGGCATCGAACTCCAGCCAACCATCCTCTATCCTCTTGATCAAGTCGTCGTCTGCAACGTGGTCAGCACCAGCTTCCTCCGCCATCTTCACTGCTTCACCCTCAGCAAAGACCAGGATCCGCACCACCTTGCCCGTGCCGTGCGGCAGGGTGACCGCGCCCCGCACCTGCTGGTCAGCCTGACGGGGGTCCAAGTCCATCCGCATGTGAACCTCCACAGTGGCGTCAAAGTTGGCGGTGGATGTCTCCCTCACCAGTTCGGCAGCCTCCTGTGGGGAATAGGACCTGCTCCCATCAACTTTATCTACCGCATCAAGGTATTTCTTGCCGTGCTTTGCCACTCAATCCTCCTCAATGGCCAGACCCATGCTCCGCGCCGTACCCTCTATGATCCTCTCCGCACCGGCCAGGTCTATGGCATTGAGATCGCTCATCTTGAGCTGGGCTATCTCGCGCACCTGTCTCTTGGACACGGTGCCCACTTGCTCGCCACCGGGCTCAAGAGCCCCCTTCTCTATGCCAGCAGCCCTCTTCAACAGGTCAGAGGCCGGAGGGGTCTTGGTCACGAAGGTGAACGACCGGTCAGCATAGATCGTGATCTCCACCGGGACGATCTGCCCCGCCTGACTGGCGGTGCGAGAGTTGTACTCCTTGCAGAAAGCCATGATATTGATACCATGCTGGCCCAGGGCGGTGCCCACCGGCGGCGCCGGACTGGCCTTCCCGGCCGGGATGTGCAGTTTCACCACTGCGGCTACTTTCTTCGCCATTCAGCCTCCAAGACGCTCATTCCGTCTGCACTTGCAGGAAATCCAGCTCCACGGGCGTCTCGCGCCCGAAGAAGGACACAAGGAGACGCACTTTGCCTTTCTCAAGATTCAGAACATCTACGGTCCCCAGGAAATCAGCAAACGGACCGTCCGTGATTCTAACAGAGTCACCGACGCGGAAGCTGACCTTGACCTTGGGTGCCTCCTCCTCCATCCGCCGGAGAATGCTGTCTGCCTCCTCCTGGCGCAGCGGTGTGGGCTGGTTGCCCGATCCTACAAACCCCGTCACCCCGGGGGTATTGCGGACAGCAAACCAGGACTCGTCGTTGAGGATCATGTCGACCAGGATGTATCCCGGGAAGATCCTCTGCTCCACCGTGCGACGACGCCCGTCGCGAAGCTCCACAACCCCCTCAGTCGGCACGACGACCTCGAAGACGTAGTCCTCCATGCCCATGGATTCTATCCGGCTCTCCAAGTTCTTCTTCACTTTGTTCTCATAGCCGGAGTAGCTGTGGATGACGTACCAATGCCGTCCTTCCTCACGCGTCGCCTCTTCTTCGGTCTCAGCATCCACATCGTCTACCGCAGGCTCTTCGTCCGATGGCTCCACCTGAGCGGCAGGGGATTCATCCTCTTCCGACAACGCACCCTGAGCGTCGTCCTCCGGGGACGTTAGAACCGCTGCCTCGTCCGGTGGCTCTCCCTCAGCAGCAGGGACTTCGCCCTCTTCCAACTGCCCGCTCTGGGCATCATTCTCCAGGGACGGTTCAGTCACGGCCTTTTCCGTAGCTGGGGCCACGATCTCCGCTATCTGTGCTTCCTCAGAGTCCTTCTCGAGGACTTCGGGCTCTTCAGACATGCAAGCCTCAGCGCACCATCAGCGCGAAAAGTTTCGTAAACAACCAGTCCACTATCCCCAGCCCCGCAGCCATGAGCACTGTAACGCCCAGCACGATAGCAGTCATGTTTGCGGCCTCTCTGCGACTGGGCCACACGACCTTCTTCAACTCCGAGCGCGTCTCTCGAAGAAACCTGACTACGAAGTTGCCCCTCTTCGCCTTTGCGTCGGTTCTGGCCATGGATAGATCTCCAAATCCTATTCCCCGGGCTCTGCCTTCCGTTTCTCTGCCAAAAAGCACCGCCACTACTATGGCGGCTTCGCTTCACATACCCTTGCTGAGGGGGTCCCCGGCTACAGGTGCTCCACGAACGGGCTACCCCTCTCCGGGGCCCACCGTTTGGTGTCGCGGCACCCCAGCAAGATTATTTGGTCTCGCGATGCAGAGTGTGACTCCGGCAGCGCGGACAGTACTTGGAGAGTTCGAGTCGCCCAGGATCGTTTCGTTTGTTCTTCGCGCTGGTGTAGTTTCGTTCCTGGCACTCCGTACACGCCAGGTTGATGATCACCCTTGCCGTCTTCTTGGCCATACGTGCTCCGTCTTATCAATGGACCGACCGTAGATAGTGACCGACAGGTTCGTTACTCCAGGATCTTGGTGATCACACCAGCACCAACCGTCCGCCCCCCCTCACGAATGGCGAACTGCGACCCGTCTTCCAGAGCCACCGGCACGATCAACTCCACCTTGATGTTCACGTTGTCCCCGGGCATCACCATCTCCACGCCCTCGGGCAGGTCCACCGACCCCGTTACATCCATCGTCCTGATGTAGAACTGCGGCCGATACCCAGGAAAGAACGGCGTGTGCCTCCCCCCCTCGTCCTTCCGCAGTATGTATACACTCCCCTCAAATGTCGTGTGCGGCTTGATGCTCCCTGGCTTCGACAACACCATCCCCCGCTCTACGTCCTCCCGCTCTATCCCTCGTAGCAAGCAGCCGATGTTGTCCCCCGCCATACCCTGGTCTAGCATCTTGTGAAACATCTCTACACCTGTGCATAC
>Ga0315539_1000088_pt1 | contig 66537 bp, 53 predicted proteins | sample SalMarSW160150MG_FD_203097 | JGI IMG/M metagenome (GOLD analysis project Ga0315539, IMG submission 203097) | Salt marsh sediment microbial communities from the Plum Island Ecosystem LTER, Massachusetts, United States - Salt Marsh Sediment SW1601-150 ...
CTGAGGAGTGAGGATCTGAAGGTCAAGAGCTTTGGGTTGAGTTTAAAGCCGGAGGATTTTGAGATAGTCTGGGTCTCGGAACTTTTCCGGTGACAGGTTCTATGATGAAATGGAATTTTGAAGAGAAAGATTGAGATTTCTGTTGCTTTTCGTGAAAAGAGTTGTTATGCTCAGTTAAAACGTTCAAACCAAAAGGAGGTGTGGGATGCTTTTTAAGAATCGGAAGTGCCGGGTGACGTTGAGTCTTTTGGCTCTTTTTGCTTTCGGGGTTCTGGGGTGCGCTACCACCTCGTATGTAAACAAAAAGGATCAGGAGATCAGAGAGATGGCAAAGGCCAACCAGGCTCAGATCGGGGAGCTTGAGCAAGAAGTCTCTGCAGCGGATGCGAAGGCCGAAGAAGCCAAAAGGACGGCTAATGAAGCCTGGGAAAAGGCAGAAGAAGCTGCCAAGACAAGGGGTTATGTAGGTTATCAGGTGATCGGGGAAAGGGACGTGAACTTCGATTTTGACAGGTATGATCTGACCAAGATCGCAAAAGATATTCTGGATGAGATGGGAGCGATGATGCAGCAGAAGCCTGAGTTGATCTTGAACATAGAAGGCCATACCGACAATACGGGCCCGGATGCCTACAACGTGGTATTGGGGAACAAAAGAGCAGAGAGCGTAAGAAGGTACCTGGCGGACAAGTTCGGGATTCATATTCACAGAATCTTCTACATAAGCCAGGGCGAATCCAAACCCAAGACTTTGAACGATACCCGATCCGGACGGACAACCAACCGACGAGCAACCCTTTTGCTCATGGGGCCGTCAGAATAGCAGAAGGGAATCGGATTGTACTCAGAGCATTTGCTCTTCGAGGCTCAAACAAGGGGATACTGCCACTAGGTAAGTCCCCTTGTTTCCTTATGGCCAAAAAACTGTTCAAAAAGTTGTCAGACAAGAGGATGTCTTGCTAAGCTCATTAGATACTATCACTTACGCAACGTCATTCTGTAAAAATAGGCTGACGGTGGGATCCACTAACGCACTAGCCGGGGACTGGAATTGGTTAACGACTTTGTTCTTTTAAAGTTAGGAGAAAGCCGGTCAAATATAAAATTCTTTGGATTTTCTGCATTTTTTCCTTGACATTTTGAGCTTTGGGGTTATATTAGATAGTGAAAGAGCCGTTTTAGCTAAGTGATTGGTAGAAGTTAGTTTTACCCTCTTCTAAAAAGAGTAGACTAAGGTGCAGAAAAATTAAGTGTTCTGTGAAGGGATGAGTCTATCTCTTTTTGTTCTAATCAATACCTTTTTTCTTCCGAAAAAACGAATATGGTGTTAACCACAAAAGTGCTTTTTAACCTTTTAACCCATATTGGATTAAGAAGGAGGCCCTATCGAGCAAAATCAAAATACCAAGAATTAGCAAGGCTCTTCAAAGAGGGGAGTTTTTGGAAGTTTGATTTTGACAGCAAATGCTTTTTTCCACAGGAGGAAATTGAAAATGAAAATTAGTAAAACTAGGTTTTTCGTCATCTTGGCGATTGGCGTAGCGCTTGTGCTGGGGACTTCTTACCTGTTCATGGCGCTGGCACAGACGGAGAAGTCAGAGCCTGCAGTTCCGTCGACTGCTGCGATTGCGCCCGAGGCTCCCAGCTTAATCGCAACTTCGCCCACGCCACCCGAGGAGCCGGAGAAACCACCGCCACCGGAGCATCAGCTACCGTCGTTGGTGACAAGCAAACCTCTGATGGAGAAAGACCCGGTGCACGAGGAGTCCGACGTACCTCTATATACGGGCCCCACCCTTGCTACTGGCGATGACTGCACCGACCCAATAGTAGTCAACCTACCGGCAGACTTAGATTACAGTGATTTGAGCCAGACCACCTGCGGGAGGATGAACGACTATGAGGACCCTGCTCAGGCCAGTTGCCTTTACTACTACGATGGCGGTGAGGATATCATCTATGAGTTGAACGTAACCTCAGCTGTTGATCTGGATATCACCATGGACCCCAAAGGTCTCAGCTGGACCGGAATCGCTGTGGATGACGCCTGCCCGCCGGATGCCGAATGCATAGCCTATGAGACGAATTCCGGCAGTGAACCGCGTGTGCTTTCCAGCGTTCACCTCGAGCCGGGCACCTACTACATAATGATTGACTCCTGGCCCACCCCGGATTGCTTTGAGTTCGATCTGACCATTGTCGAAGGTTCCGAGCCTCAGGGAGCTTGCTGCAATGACCTTGAGCCGTATGACTGTGCGATGTTAACGGAAGCCGAATGCAATGTGCTGCCGGATCATACGTTTTTGGGCCTCGGCACAACTTGCACTCCCAACCCCTGCCTACCCCCTCCCGAGAATGACGACTGCGAGAATGCCGAAGCAGTGGGTGACGTGACCAACCTTGCCTTCTCCACCACTCTTGCTACGTTCGATGGGCAGGGAACCTGCTTAACTTCACCTAACATCTGGTACCTCTATACAGCCACCTGCACCGGCAATGTCCACGTCGACCTGTGCGCTTCTTCGTATGACACCAAGATGGCAGTTTATGACGGCGCCAGTTGCGATCCCTTATCCCCCGAGATTGAGTGTAATGACGACGCATGCTATAGTGGTAAGGCCATTCAGTCGGAGATCACCTTTTTCGGGACGGAGGGTAATCAGTACTTAATCGAGGTGGGCGGTTATAGCAGCAATACCGGTGACGGTATATTGAACATCACCTGCACCGGGGTGGAGCAGGGCGCGTGCTGCAATGACTTAGACCCCTACGACTGCCAGATGTTGACCGACGAAGAGTGCCTCGCCCTGGCCGATCATACCTTCCTGGGAATCGGCACGGACTGCGGTCCACCCAACCCTTGCTTGCCCCCTCCCCCGAACGACGACTGTGAGACTGCCATAGAGATTTATCCGCCGGATTGTCCCGATGTTCAAACTGTATACGGGACAACGGTGGGTGCCACAATCGATTGCCCGGGGGTATTGGATTGGTATGCCGTCTGGTACAAGTTTGAGCTGACTTATGAGTGCAACGACGTGCTCATCGACTACTGTCCCTCGAACAACCCCAATATATATTCGCATGGTGTTGTTCTGTATGACGAGTGCCCCGTAGACTGCCCCGGCTATATTGTTTGGTCAGGTGGCCCCGGCTGGGTAACTTGCCCATCCGGTTACACGGATCTTCAAATGCTCTTTACTAATCTCCCAGCCGGCACGTACTACTTTCCGGTCATGGCGGAGGACGTCGACGCTAACCCGCAGGACTTCGGCTTCGACATCTGCGTCGAGGAATGTGAACCACTCGGCCCTGGGAATACCTGCGAGGATCCCAAAGTGGTCAGCCTGAACAAAGCAGCCCCCGGAGACACGCTGTACGCTGACTATGGCCAGACGACCTGCGGCAGGCTGAACGATTATTCCGGCACCACCTGCCTTGGCTACTACGACGGCGGTGAGGACATGATCTATCAGGTAAACGTCACCACGGCCGTTGATGTGGACATAAAGGTGGATCCGAAGGGCACGACCTACGGTGGAGTGGCTATCGACGCTGTATGTCCGCCCGGAGCTACCTGTATGGCCTTTGCCAGCGGCTACAGCGGTCCGTATATCATTATGGGCCTTCACCTTGACCCAGGCACCTACTACATCATGGTTGACACCTGGCCTTCCCCGGACTGCATACCGGACTTCGATCTGTTCATTATCGAATCCGAAGGTGCGACTGCTGGGAATAACTGCAGCGATCCTGCACTAATCACGCTGCCGGCGGATATGCCTTACAGTGGAACAAACCATACCTGCGGCAGAGGTCACGATTATGACGGAATCACCTGTCTTGGCTATTACGATGGCGGCGAGGACATGATCTACGAGGTGACGGTCACCGAGGAAGCCAACGTGAGCATTACCTTGGACCCGAAGACCACCACCTATACCGGAATCGCTCTGGACAGCTCCTGTCCACCAGGTGCAACCTGTATGTACATGTCCACCAATTCCGGCGCTTCGCCTCATGGCTTTAATGCCAGCCTGAGCGCAGGCACCTACTACATCATGGTTGACACCTGGCCCAGCCCGGATTGCATACCGGAGTTCGAGCTGACCATTGACACGGCTGGTACTGCACCGGAGAATGATACCTGCGGTGGTGCTCCAGTCATCAGTACGTTCCCCACAACTGTGTACGGAACGACCGTTGGAGCCACCATCGATTGTCCGGGCGTTCTGGATTGGGATGCGGTCTGGTACCGCTTTGACGTACCTTATGCCACCAACAACGTATTTGTCGACTTCTGCCCCACGGGCGCCTATATAGCTACGGTTGGCATCGTGTTGTATGGTGAGTGTCCTCCGGATTGTCCCGCCTATATGCTCGCTACCGGCTACCAATGGGTAACTTGCCCCAGCGGATTTGATGACCCGCAAATATGGTGGAACAATATGCCAGGTCCGGCCAGCTACTGGTTCCCGGTTTATGTGGAGCCAGGGAAGAAGGGCGCCATGGACTTCGGGTTCGAAGTCAGCGTCGAGGAAGCTACACCTTGCAGCGTCACGTGCCCTCCGGGAGGCTATGACGAGGGCGAGGGATACTGCTATGACGATTATGACGATACCTATAACGGCGGATGCAATTCGACGCCATTCGTCTTCCAGCAACTCGCTTGCGGTGACACAATCTGTGGGAGCTGCGGGGTTTTCGACTACTTTGGATCAACCTACAGAGATATGGATTGGTTCGAGGTCGACGTGTCGGAAGGTGATCTCACCCTTACCTGCGTGGCTGAATTCCCGCTGGCACTCTGGCTTTTTGATCCCGGATCCTTTAATTGTGTAGATCTGGTCAATCTCGCCTTTATGAACACCGCCAATACGTGCGACACCATTTCAGTGTCAGCCTACGTCACACCCGGGACCTACTGGCTCATTATTGCTCCCATGGATTGGGGACCTTATCCCTGTGGGGACCAGAGCGAGTATGTGGCCTGGCTTGACTGCACGCCGTTTGGGCCGCAGATGGCGGTCGATCCCAGCACCATGTATCCAGTGCTTAATCCGAGCGGAGATTGTTCGACCGCAGATGAGGACCTGGTAATATCCAGCGTTGGCGGCGAGGATCTCACTTACAGCATAGTCGAGAATCCAGCCGTTGACTGGATGGAGCTCTCATCCTATTCCGGAACTGTCCCGCCTGGTAACTCAGACGTTCTGACCACATCCTTTGACGCAACCGGAATGGCCGCAGGCGACTACTACTGCGATCTGGAGATAGACCATAACGATCCGGGTATGCCGGATCCATACGTGGTTGCGGTTCATCTGGAGGTAGAGTTGGCTCCGGAGATCGACCTGCCGGTAAGACTCTGGGTGCCGGTCGTTCCCGATTGTGAGACTGTCTATCCGTTGAGAATAGGCAACTTGGGAGAAGGAACGCTGGACTTCCAGATTTCCGTTTCGCAGAATCCGCCCGCACCTGCAGCAGCAAAGAGCAGCATTCGGCAGGCCTTAGAGGCTCTGGAGCAAGCCAGAGAATCTGACCCCAGCCTTACCCCGAGAGAGGCCGTCAGGACTATCGGCGCCAAGAAATCGGCGATCGACTACCACAGCACTGGCACCTCAGAGGGACTCCTGTTCACTGCTGGGGCTGGCAAGCAAGTAGAAATCCTGGTCGTGGACGATGACGGTGGACTTCCCAACGGAAGTTACTCCGATATCGAATACGCTTACCTGGACGCCTTGGATGCCAACGCTTTGGTCTACGATTACTATCTCGTGGACTGGATCGATCCTCTGGCGAACGGACCTGATCTTGCCACCATGCAGAATTACAGCTGCATAATCTGGTTCACCGGTGAAACCTGGGGCTACTACGGAGATGATACCGTTACGCCTACGGACGAGAACAATCTGGCCGCCTTCTTGGACGGTGGCGGAAACCTGTTCCTGTCTGCTCAGGATTACCTCTGGGATAGGTATCCTTCTGCAGGAAGCTTTTCGTCGGGTCAATTCCCGTACGATTATCTGGGCCTGTCACAGGCGATGCAGGATGCCTATAACGATCCCTACACCGTCTATGGTGGCGCTGGTTCGGTGGCTGACGGCATGCAGTTTGACGCCGACAGATGCTTTGCCACCAATCCCGACGTTCCGTTGTGGACCGACGTGATTCTGGGTCAGGGCAGCTTCATGAACGTGTTGCTGGTCTGGGATACCGACCCGTCGGCTGTCCAGTACGATGGAGGCAACTTCAAGACCGTCTTCACCACCACCGAATTCTGTGGTCTGCTTGACGGCACTCCCAGCTACAGGGCAGATCTGATGGCCAGCATCATGGATTGGTTCGGATGCGGCGGCGGCGGCCCTGCTTGTCCGTTCACCGTGGATCCGGAGGAAGGCGAGGTTCCCCCTGAAAGCTTCTTCGACGTGTCCCTCACCTTTGACGGAACTCTGTTCGAGGAGTGCGTGGACGAGACCTTGACCTGCTACCTGAGCGTCGCTTCCAACGACTGCGATGAGCCCCTGTTGACGGTGGACATACATGCGTTGTCTGCCAGAGGAGACGTCACCGGAGACTGCACCATAGACATTGCTGATGTCGTCTTCCTGCTGAACTACGTCTTCTTCGGCTCACCCGCTCCTGATCCGATGTGTATTGGTGACCTGGATCGCGATGGCGACGTCGATTCGGACGATGCTCTGTATCTGATCAGCTATCTGTTCGAGTATGGCGCACCTCCGGAGATTCCAGCAGCACCCATACAGGATCAGACGCCGTTTCAACTGAAATAACTTTCTAATCTACATAAAGGTTAGAGAAGTTCAAAAGCCCCCCAACCGGGGGGCTTTTGTTTTTTTGGAGAAACAAAAAACCCTTGCTTTCCTCACCGAAATCATTATACTAATTCTGTTTTTGGTTTTGCCGCGAACCACGAACAAGAAATATTAACTGAACTCACGGGGCAGTAGCTCAGTTGGGAGAGCACTACCTTCGCAAGGTAGGGGTCGGCGGTTCGAATCCGCTCTGCTCCAGAAATTTGCCGCGGCAAATTTCTGGTTGACAGTTGAGGGTCAACAGTAAATCGTAAATTCCCTATGTTTAGTTTCGAAAATTTGAGGGTTTACAGAGATTCTCTGAATTTCTCAAAAAGCATCTACAAGCTCACAAAGGCATTCCCTAAGCAAGAGACTTTTGGAATAACCTCGCAGTTACGCCGGGCAGCTTCTTCAGTCGCTTTGAACATTGCGGAACGGAGTGCATTGACAAAGAGCGAATTTCGAAACTTCCTGAGAAGAGCCCGAGGGTCTCTCTACGAGTGCATTCCCATTTTGGCCATGGCTTTAGATAACAAATACATTTCCGGGGAAGAATACGAGTCAATCTATGAGAATTGTGATGTTTTGGCAAGATCACTAAGTGCGCTGATCAATTCTATGAAGTAGTATTATCGGTGAACCGTGGACTGTCTTCTGTGAGCCAAAAAATGTGGAACATTTTTTCCGTGCTAGACGGGGAGTTAGCGGTGCCCTGTAACCCGGAATCCGCTATACCGGGGTCGAATTCCCACCTGAGGTTCCTTTGTTTTCTGGTGGGAGATCAGGTGTGTGACGTTGAAGATCAGGTCCTGCGCAACCCAAGCTCGCCCAACCCCGCCAGGACCGGAAGGTAGCAACGGTAAGCGAATCCTTGAGTGTGCCGCGGGGCAGCCTGGTTGGAGTCGGCTGCCTGAGATCTCTCAGAAAACAGGAATCGACGGTGGGTGCACGGAAATTCGGCCCTTTGACAAGCTCAGGGCGGCATTGGCCGACCCTTCACGGTTCACAGTCCACCGTCCTTAACTCAAAGGAACGATGAGGAGACCATAGGATTTTTCCAATTGCCGATTTGAGGGAGCGACTCACATGGATGGGCCACCTCACCAGCCGAAGGAAGGAAAAGGATGACTTATCTGGTAATGGCAAGAAAATACAGACCTCAAAGCTTTGAGGAGGTGGTCGGACAGTCGCACGTCACCGTCACTTTAGTCAATGCCATCAAGGCAGAGCGCATATCCCATGCTTATCTTTTTGCCGGACCGAAGGGAACCGGCAAGACCACCGTGGCAAGAATCTTAGCCAAGGCCTTGAATTGTAAGGACGGTCCCACCGACAAGCCTTGCGGTGAGTGCGATTCCTGTTCAGAAATCACCATGGGTCGTAGCCTGGACGTGATGGAGATAGACGGGGCTTCGAACAACAGCGTGGATGACGTAAGGGCCTTAAGGGAAAACATCAGATACGTTCCCAGCAAGGGGAAATACAAGATCTACATCATAGATGAGGTTCATATGTTATCGGCCTCAGCCTTCAACGCACTTCTTAAGACTCTGGAGGAGCCGCCGGCCCACTCCATCTTCATCTTCGCCACCACCGAACCTCACAGAGTTCCGCAAACGGTTCTGTCCAGATGCCAAAGGTTTGACTTCAGACGAATTCCCATGCCGGATTTGGTCAAAACCATCCAAACCATAGCCCACAAGGAGAGACTGGAGATCGACCAGGACGCATCTTATATTTTGGCCCGACGAGCCGACGGAAGCTTGCGGGACATTTTATCCCTTTTGGATCAAGTGATCGCTTTTGGCGGAGAAGACGACGGTTCGCCATCGGGGGGAAGGGTGACCAAAGAGTTGGTCGCCCAAACTTTGGGTTTAGTCGATCAAGAGAAGTTATTTGAGATAACTGATTCCATTTCACACAAGGACACCGCCGGAGGACTTTCCATTTTGAACCAGTTGATCGATTCCGGCATTGATATCCCGGAATTCGTCAACAGCCTGCTCCAGCATTTCAGAGACCTTTTGGTATCAAAGGTGGGGAAGGACTCGAAGACCCTTTTCGATCTCTCAGACACCTATATCGAGAAATATGAAGAAAAAGCAAAGGAGTTTTCGGAGACCAACATCTTGAGGATGATCAAGATCGTGGCGGATTTGAATCTCACCTTAAAAAGGGCCGCCGATCCCCGCATCTTTCTGGAGTTAGCTTTGATGAAACTTATTAAGATGGAGTCGGCAGTGAGTTTGGAAGACGTGCTGAGCAAGCTCGATCGATTGCAGGCCTGTCAAAGTGGAGAGTTAAGTTCGGGAAGTTCGCCGACGGACTCAGAGAGTTCAGTTCGCTCCGACGTACCAAAGCAAGAAAGAAATCCCGTTTCCGACTCGTCCGCCAGCGAGTCAAATCCCAGTATGGTCTCTGAACAGAAGACGTCTCTCACTGAATTGAGAGATCGATGGAGTGAGGTTCTGGAAAGGGTAAAAAAGGCTAAATTGTCCCTCTGGAGCTTGATAAAAGACGGGGAAATCGTATCTTTTGAGGATAATACCATTACCATAGAATTTCAAAATGGCAAGAATTTTCATAAAAAGCTGACAGAAAAAAAAGAGAACTTAAGTCTCATCCAGAAAACGTTGGGTGAGGTATATGGTCGATCTTTCCAATTGAAATTTGAGCTGAACCCGGAGAAGACGGTTCCTTCGCGAGGCCAAAGCAGCGCAACCTACCAAGATCGACTCAACTTAAACGAGGTTGCCAAGAAAGATCCCACGATAAGAAACATAATGGATACCTTCGAAGGCGAGTTAATCTAAGAGACCAAACCAAAGGAGCAGACAAATGGCAAAGGGTTTTGGAAATATGATGAAGCAGATGCAGAAAATTCAACAGGAGATGGAGAAAATCCAGGAGGAATTGGCTGGCAAGACGGTGGAGGGAACGGCCGGCGGAGGAATGGTGAAGGTGGTGGCTAATGGAAAGCAGGAGATTCTGGAGGTGAAGATCGATCCGGAGGTGGTCAACAAAGATGACGTGGAGATGTTGGAGGATTTGATAGTGGCTGCGGTCAACCAAGCCAAAGAGAAAGCCGCCGAACTCCAGGCAGAGGATATGGCAAAACTGACCGGCGGTCTGAAGATTCCGGGACTGCCGTTCTAGCAACACCCAATACGAAACCCACTGGTTTTTCCAAAGATACAGGTTAAGGGAATAATGGTCCATTCATTAGAAAAACTCATCGAGGAATTCTCCAAACTGCCCGGGATCGGAAAGAAGACCGCCCAGAGGATGGCTTTTCATATATTGAAGAGCAGGAAAGAAGATGCGGAGGCTCTGGCTCAGGCGTTACTGGACGTAAAGGAAAAAGTCAACTACTGCTCGGTATGCTTCAACATAACCGAAGAAGATCCATGCAGCATATGCCAAGACCAAAAAAGAGAGCGGTCCGTTATCTGCGTGGTGGAAGAGGCGAATGACGTTTTGGCCTTGGAGAAGACCAACCACTACAAGGGATTATTTCACGTACTGGGAGGCGTGTTGTCGCCTCTGGACGGAATAGGGCCAGACGATCTCAAGGTCAAGGAGCTTGTTTCAAGATTGAAAGGAAAGGAAGTGAGGGAGGTAATCCTGGCTACCAATCCCAATACCGAGGGGGAAGCCACCGCTATCTACATCGCCAAGCTGATAAAACCTCTGACCGTGAAGGTGACCCGAATTGCCAGAGGACTCCCTGCGGGGGGCGATTTGGAATATGCCGATCAGGTGACACTGGCCAGTGCCATAGAAGGACGGACCGAGTTCTGAGGAGCGATTAATTCTGGTCAAGTGGTCTGACCTTTCTTAGAAGCAGCCCACCTGAAAAAAAGTCATCGAGAAATCAAAAAAAAGTTGACATTTGGGAAAATGTGCCGTATATAGTTATGAGCATACGCTCATAACTCTGGAGGGAGAGGAAAGTGCCAAGACCGAGAAGATGCAGGTGGGTGTGGGCACGGCCCAATTCGACATACTTCAAGCCAAGAGGAATCCCGTTGGCTGCTCTGGACGAAACCGTCCTGACCCTAGAAGAACACGAATCCATAAGATTACACGAACTCGAGGGATTGGAACAGGAGGCGGCCGCAGAAAGAATGAACATCTCGCGACAGACCTTTGGCCGGGTATTGGCCTCGGCAAGAAAGAAAATCGCAGACGCCATTATCAACGCGAAAGCCATAAGAATCCAGGGAGGCGATTTTGTTATGATTGGAGGAATGCTCAAGTGTGGGGAGTGTGGCTGTACCTGGCAACTCACCCAGACCGCTTCCGTACCCCCTGTTTGTCCATCATGTGGCAGCACCAACGTGTTTCCGGCGGACGCAGGCGGGGGTTATGGTTGGGGAGGCCGAAGAGGAGGTGGGGGAGGAGGCAGAGGGGGACGACGTTTCCGGGGTAGCAGAGGATTTTGAGTTTGGACCCTTACTAATAGGTGGAAAAATGGAACAACCAGGAAAAGCAGAATTTCGGGTGAATCTGCAGAATGTGAAGCACAAGATACTGGTGATGAGTAACAAAGGTGGGGTGGGCAAGAGCACAGTGGCGGTGAACTTAGCATTGGGGCTTGCCCGAAAAGCCATGCGGGTGGGACTTTTGGACATCGACATTCACGGCCCGTGCATTCCCAAGATGCTGGGGCTGGAGGAGATGCCTTTAGTTGGGGACGGAAAAAAGATTCAGCCTGTTGCCTACACCACCAACTTGAAAGTGGTATCCATGGCCTTTCTTATCGGTGATAAGGAAAGTCCGATCATTTGGCGCGGACCTCTTAAGATGAAAGCCATCCAACAGTTCTTGGAAGAAGTGGAGTGGGGAATGTTGGATTTCCTGATAATGGACTCACCGCCGGGCACGGGCGACGAGCCTTTATCCATCGCTCAGCTGATCAAGGACATAGATGGTGTAATCATAGTAACCACTCCCCAGGAAGTCGCACTCTTGGATTCCCGGAAAGCAGTTAACTTTGCCAAACAACTCAACATTCCGGTCTTGGGAGTTATAGAGAATATGAGCGGTTTCATTTGTCCCCATTGCGGAAAGAGGACAGATCTTTTCAAGACGGGTGGGGGCGAAAAGGCAGCCTTGCAGATGGGAGTCCCCTTCTTGGGAAAGATTCCGCTGGAGCCTGAGATAGTCTCATCAGGCGATGAAGGAAGACCTTTTGTTTGGGAACAAAGAGATTCACAGGCGGCCAAAGTATTTAACGAAATGGTTGACCAAATCATGAAGAATTTAAAACCTAAAGATGTCTTAGAAAAGAGAGGAGGTGGCTGATATGCCGCTGGGAAATGGAACTGGTCCTTTGGGATTCGGTCCTATGACAGGTCGGGCGGGCGGTTATTGCGCTGGCTATCCTGTTCCGGGATATCTCAATCCCATTTCTGGTCGTGGCCGGTCTGGAGTAGGTAGAGGTTATTTCTCCTGGGGTGGGGGAAGAGGCCGCTTCTTTGGGAGGGGATTTGGCTTTGGGAGGGGTAGAGGTCGTGGTCGAGGATGGGGGCGCTTTGGCTTCCGACCTGGATGGGGATTCCCATATGGAGCATATCCTTACACTATGCCACCATATGGGGAATACTATTAAATGAAAACCATTCTTATTAACCAAAAAGAGAGGAGGTGACTGACATGCCAGGAGGAGACAGAACTGGTCCTCTGGGATGGGGTCCTATGACAGGTCGGGCGGCTGGTTATTGCGCTGGCTATTCTGTTCCCGGGTATCTTAATCCTATCCCTGGTGGTGGTCGGTTTGGAGTAGGTAGAGGAGGTTTCCCCAGAGGTGGTGGAAGGGGTCGCGCCTTTGGTGGAGGTCGAGGATGGGGCTGGAGAACGGGGTCCTACGGGTACCCACCGAATGCACCAGCCTATCCACCTTATGCCCCGGGTTATCCACCAGCCTACCCCCAACCTACGGCCCAAGAGGAAAAGGAAATCCTGCAAGATGAACTGGCGGCCTTGGAAGAGGAGATAAAGGCAATTAAGACCCGCATGGGCGAGTTGGAGAAGCAGGAGGAGCCAAAGAAAAAATAGAAAAAAAGGGAGGGAGAGAAGCTATCCTCTCCCTCCCTCAGGGAACCAAAGCGTCTGTCGAGGAACCATGAAATGGCTCCTCTGCCCTTCTCAGCCAAGTGAAGAATCTAACAAACTAAATGTGCTGCGAATGCGTGTATGCTCATACGAGTTTGAGATTCTTCGGCTGAAGCCTCAGAATGACATTTTCGACACGCTCCAGAGAAAGGAGATACCGTGAAAGTTGCCGTAACGTCTCAAGGGGATAGTGTAGATGCCCAAGTTGACCTGCGTTTCGGAAGATGCGCCTATTTCATAATTATTGATCCAGAAACGGAGGAGGCGGAAGCCGTTTCAAATCCATCCGCTGATGCCATGGGGGGTGCCGGACCTCAAGCGGCACAAACCATTGCGGACAAAGGGGCGGAGGTGGTGATAACCGGAAATGTAGGGCCGAATGCCTTCCGCACCTTGAGGCCTGCAAACATCAGGATATACCAGGCTGCCGCTGGAACCGTAAAGGAGACATTGGCAAAATACAAAAGTGGTGAGCTTAAGGAGCTGTCCGACTCCTCTGTGCCCGGTCATTTTGGATTAAGATAAGGTAAAAGAAACTAAAACAAGGAGCGCGCAAAGCATGAAGATGGCAATTTCGACAGACGGTGAACACGTGTCTGCTCATTTCGGACGCTGTCCTTGCTTTACCATCGTGGAAATCGAAGGGGGAAAGGTCCTAAGCAAGGAGGTGCTGGAGAATCCCGGACATCAGCCTGCATTTCTGCCGCAGTATCTCTCCGAGAAGAATGTGACCTGTATCGTTGCTGGCGGAATGGGAAGACGAGCCGAAGCCCTCTTTGCCGAGAATGGTATCCAGACAATCGTAGGAATCTCCGATCGAGTGGACAAGGTGATAGAGAAGCTGATTTCCGGGACACTTGAAGGGGGAGAAACTCTGTGTAGCCCGGGATCAGGAAGAGGCTATGGTATGGAAAAAAGCGAGTGCGATCATCCGGAAGGCCACAATCACGAGTCCTCGTAAGAGGTTTTGACTCATCATTTTCTAAAAAGAAACGGGCTTTTTCATTCATTTGTAAAGGCTCTGGATATGATAAGGATGCGAAAACTACATGGCGGAAACAGAGGTTGGCCTGCATGGAGTCGGGAAGGCATGATTCCGGATCGTCGCCGGCCATTACTTGATTTCTCCCCATCAGGAGGAGAGGATGAACTGGGTGTTTTGAGAAGCCGAGTCCACGTTCTTCGTCAAAGGTTAGAGAGAATCAAACAGAAGATCGGCGAGCCCAGGCCGATCAGAAGTCAAAAGGTTTCGGCAATTGTGGATGAAGAGGAATGCGCAGGCTGTGGGTTATGTTATGAGGTGTGTCCGACCGGAGCGATTTCCGTTAATGGAATTGCCCAAATCGATAGCAGCAAATGTATAGCTTGCCTGGCCTGTGTGAACCGATGTCCTCAAGGAGCGATAGCTGTTAAGTACAGCAATAGAGAAGGGAATTCTCTCTCCACCTTCGGAAGGTAGCCAAGGAAAAAAACTGGAATAATCATATAATTCAAAAGAACATTGTTGACTTTGTGAGAAATCGCCCGTTTGGGCTGACAGGAAGCCAAGATAGGTAGCTAACAATCTGCCTGGTGATGAAAATGCGAGGAAGGTTTGCTATTGAGATTGAATGAGTGCACTAAGCAGAATTCCAACTTTTTTAAACGGAGGTGAAAGATGCCGAGAGGTGATGGAACAGGACCGACGGGTCAAGGACCCGGAACAGGAAGAGGTATGGGTGGGGGAGGTGGCATGGGCAAAGGAGGAGGTCGAGGCCGAATGGGCGGCAACCGTCCCGGAGCTGGGCCAAGCGGCAACTGTATATGCCCTTCTTGCGGAGCCAAGACCCCACACCAAGTGGGAGTCCCTTGTTATGATGCAGCTTGCCCCAAATGCGGCGCCAAAATGACCAGAGAGTAGAGGCAGGAAGCGACAGATACGCGGTGAGAGCAAAGCGGAGAACTGTGGCTTTGTGATTTTCGCAGACTATGGTGGAGGACCATGCCAATATACGAATATCGATGTGAAGACTGTGGTAATGTCTCAGAAATCCTCCAGAGGGGACTGAAGGAAGAAGAACCGCCCGTATGTGCAAACTGCGGTTCAACCAAACTCCGGAGATTGATCTCCTCTCCTGCCTCGATAATAATGGGAAACTCTTCTCCCAAGGGTACCACCTGCTGTGGGCGAGAAGAACGATGTGATACCCCCCCATGTTCTACCGATGGCACCTGCAGTAGAGACGGGTAGCTTCTTAGCTCACCTGAGGAATCTGTCAAAAAAGCCCAACTTCGGGGCAGGATGAATTCCCGCCCCCATGGGCAACAACGGCTCATCACCTATGTGCGGGGATTCACCCCGAAGGACACTTTCGCCCTGCCGATGAAGCTTTTGAACAGTGCCTGAAGTTGAACGCTCCGCTCATGCTTCGTGAACAGATTCGTCCAAGGAAGACCCAAGAACATTTCGGTTTGGGCGAAAGTCAACAGAAAGGTGGATGCCCAATGATCATCTCAGTCGCCAGCGGCAAGGGGGGAACCGGAAAGACAACCATAGCTACCAGTCTGGCTCTTTTTCTGTCGGAAGAAGGGTGGAAAAAGATGCAATTCCTCGATTGCGACGTAGAAGAGCCGAACGCCCACATTTTCTTGAAGCCCCAAATTGACAGAAGCGAGCCGGTAAATCTCCTCATCCCTAAAGTGGACGAGGGAAAATGCACTTACTGCGGCGAATGCGCCAGGGTCTGTGCATACAATGCGATAGTCGTATTGAAAAGGGAGGCTTTGGTATTTCCCGAGCTCTGTCACGGGTGTGGTGGATGCAGTCTCCTTTGTCCGGAGAGCGCGATTAGCGAAGAGAAAAGAGGGATAGGGGTGGTAGAAGAGGGCCGAGTGGGATCTATCAGATTTGTGCAGGGGCGGCTGAACATCGGTGAACCTATGGCCACTCCTTTGATAAGGTCTCTGAAGAGGAAAATCAACCCAGAGGGGATCACCATTATCGACGTTCCGCCCGGAACCTCCTGTCCGGTAATTGAAGCCGTCCACAAAAGTGATTTCTGCATCCTGGTAACTGAGCCGACTCCTTTTGGGCTGAATGATCTCAAGTTGGCAGTTGAAACGATGAAAAAGCTCAAGATCGATCATGGAGTGGTCATCAACCGGGCAAACATAGGTGATGACAAGGTGAAAGAATACTGTAACAAAGAATCCGTCCCGATTATAGCAGAGATTCCTTATGATCGAAATGTTGCTGTTCTTTATTCCTCAGGTATCCCTATGCTGATTGAAGGTGAGAAGTATAGAAAAATTTTCGGTCAGTTATGGGCGTCAATTAAGAAGAGAGTTAAATAGATGAAACAGTTGACCGTGATAAGTGGGAAGGGGGGGACTGGAAAGACAGTCATCACAGCGTCGTTTGCTTCCCTGGCTGAAAAGAAAGTGATGGCTGACTGTGATGTGGATGCTGCCGATCTTCATCTTTTGCTTCATCCCAAGATAAGAAAGACCTGCGAATTTAGGGGAGGAAAGAAGGCCGTATTGAACCAACAACTGTGCACGAATTGCGGCAGGTGTATAGAGGTGTGCCGGTTCGATGCAATCAGCGAGAACGAAAGACGCAGCCCAGAAGAAAGCCGAACAACAATCGATCCTATCTCCTGTGAAGGTTGTGGCGTTTGTGCCCTGATCTGCCCGGTTCAAGCCATCCAAATGCAGGAGAGCCTTTCTGGAGAGTGGTATATTTCGGAGACAGAATACGGCCCCATGGTCCACGCCAGATTGGGAATTGCAGAGGAGAACTCCGGTAAACTGGTGACCGTGGTAAGACATAATGCCAGACTTATTGCCCAGGAGAAAGACTTAGATCTGGTGATCGTAGATGGTCCGCCAGGTATCGGCTGTCCGGTGATTGCCTCCATAACCGGAGTGGATCTGGTGATGGCGGTTACCGAACCCACCATCTCGGCGATTTCCGACTTAGAACGGGTGTTGAGTCTTGCCCGTCATTTCAAAATAGAGCCTGTGGTGTTAATCAACAAATATGATATAAATTTAGAAAACACCAAAAGGATAGAAAACTTCTGCGAAAGAGATGGCATCGAGATTGTGGGGAAGCTCCCCCTCGATAGTGCCGTGACTCAGGCTATGGTGCAGGGTAAGACAATTATTGAATATGGTGCTTCTGGTCTGGTTACAGAAATCGAAGACTCGTGGGAAAGGATTTCTACAAAATTGAAAAAATGAATTCTCTAACCTCTTGTAGATTTATCAATCCCTAACAAGGGGTGTACATATCAGGATGGAAGGGTTGTATTTTTTGGCTCCCGTGATTTTCTTTGTTATTTCCTTTGTCTTCTCTATGTTAGGAATGGGAGGGAGTCAGCTTTACGTTCCAATCCTCTATTGGTTGGGAATGGATTTTAAAAGCCAAGCCATACCCCTGGGACTTTTACTAAATTTATGTGTTCAATTGTCTGCCTTTACCACGTATTCAAGAAAAAGACTGGTGAAGCCCCAGATCGCCTTACCTTTCGCCTTGATGATGGTTATCTTTGCCCCATTAGGAGCGATGCTTAACTTTGGGTTGCCGGCTAAACCTATAATATTTCTATTTGCAGTATTTACGCTTTTAGCCGCCATTTTGGTTTTGTCCGGCTGGAAGCCTGAAAAAGGAAAATGGAGCAAAAATAGGGAGATGACAATAACTTTGGTCATTGGCTGTGTTCTGGGATTTCTGGTGGGGCTTATTGGCCGGGGCGGAGGGTCTTTTGTCGTCCCTACACTTCTTATTTTGGGTCTTGATCCTAAAAATGCTGCTGGAACTTCTACCCTCATCGTCAGCTTTTCATCGGCTACAGGCTTTGTGGCACATTTGCTCAAAGCCAGACTGGATTTCTGGGTAACTTTCCTAACAATTATCTGTGTGATTTCAGGGTCCCAGATCGGCTCTGGTTTGATGGCTACTAGATTGAAATCACAAACTATAAAAAAGGTTTTTGGAATCGTTTTGATTTTTGTTGCAACCCTACTTTTGAAGGATGTGTTTTTGAAGTGAAAACCATAGTCTATGGACCGGTTCCCTCCCGAAGATTGGGGATTTCTCTGGGAGTGGACATCGTTCCTTACAAGATCTGCAGCTATGACTGCATTTACTGCCAGTTGGGGAAGACCACAAATCAAACCACCCAGAGGGGATCCTTTATTCCAGTCGACTCCGTGATAAAGGAGATAAAGGAAGTGATAGATCAAAACAGCGACATTGACTACATAACCTTTTCCGGATCAGGTGAGCCAACTTTGAACAAAGACATTGGCCGGATGATAGAAAAGGTAAGGAGAATTACCCCCATTCCGGTCGCTGTTCTGACCAATGGATCTTTGCTGTGGGACCGTGAGGTCAGAGAGGATCTGGGCGAGGCGGATCTGGTTGTCCCTTCGTTGGATGCCGTTTCAGAGAAGGTCTTTCGAAAAGTCAACCGTCCGGTTGCGGGTTTGGGAATTGAAAAGGTTCTACGTGGATTGAAAACCTTTTGCGCGCAGTTCAAGGGAAAGATCTATTTAGAGATCATGCTGGTCAAAACCGCCAATGACTCTGAAGAGGAAATCGGGGAGATCAATCGATTCGTTAAGAACCTCAGGATCGATGAGATTCAGCTTAACACGGTGGTCCGCCCTCCAGGTGATCCAGATGCAAGGCCGCTGAACCAAGAGGAACTGAACGAAGTCAGAAGTTTGTTCGATCCGAAGCTCAAAGTGGAAGTGATCGCCAATTTCAAGAGGGAAACAAGCAAGGCTTACCACAAGGATCTGGAGCAGGCAATAATTGAGCTCGTAAGAAGGAGGCCCACGAAGAAAGAGGAGATGGCCGTTTCCTTAGGAGTCCATCCTAATGAGATTGCCAAGTATTTGCAGGTTTTGGAGGATAATAGAACAATCAAAAGATCATGGGGCAAGGAGAAGTCGACCGTTTATTTTGTAATCGCTTAACGGAGGAAGGCGATGAAAACCTATTTAGATTGTGTCCCTTGCATAATTGAACAGACAATTAAAGCTGCCAGAGATTTGACCCAAGATTTGGAAAAACAGGAAAGCCTGTTACAGAAGGTATTGGAGATCCTCAGCAACATCTCCTACAACCAGTCTCCACCTTATCTGGGGAGAGAGGCACATCGGGTGATCCGCTCCATTCTGAATAATCCCGATCCTTATTCAAAACTGAAAAGACGGTTCAACCAGGTGGGGAAAGAGCTCTTTCCTTCCTTGCAGGAGCGGGTCAATGATTCGAAAGACCCGTTCGCCCAAGCAGTGAAGCTGGCCATTGCCGGTAACATCATCGATTTTGGTCCCCCGCATCACTTCGAGTTGAGAGAAACCATTGACAAAGCTTTGAAGGCGAAGCCTGCCATTGACCATACCGAGAGTTTAAGAGAAGACATAGAGTCAGCCTCGACCATCCTCTATCTGGGAGACAATGCTGGGGAGACCTTCTTTGACAGGATACTGATCGAACAAATGCCGGCCAAGGAGATTTACTTTGGGGTGAGGGGCAGTCCGGTGATAAACGATGCCACCTCGGAGGATGCCTACTGGGCGGGATTAGACAAAAGGACCAAGATCATCTCCAATGGCTCGGATGCCCCAGGAACCATACTTGAAGATTGTTCTAATGAATTCCAGGACCTCTTTGCCAGATCCGATCTGGTGATCGCCAAGGGACACGGAAACTACGAAACCTTAAGTGAGGTGCAGGGGAAAAGACTCTATTTCCTTCTCATGGTGAAGTGCGAAACCATAGCCAAGGATATTGGCTGTTCGGTCGGGGAATTCGTGGTCAAGAAAACAGAGAGCGTCTTGGAGCCAAAGGCGCAGGCGCTTGGGAAAAAATGAGACCTGACTTTTGGCCGAAGCCGTGCCGTATCGGGGGAATATTGGCAAAGGACGTCCCATCTCTCCAGGCAAGGGTCGAGGGTTAGGGTACTCGCAACCAACTGTTCATTCAGAATCCGAGGCAAGGACCTTATTCTATTGCCCGACTTTGTCGGGTCACTCAGAGGCACTTCCCTTTTTGGAATTTACACACAACTCGAAGTAAATCCACACAGACGATAACCTCCAAACAAAGCCAAGAAAACCTATTGACTTTCGTAAGAGAATAAGATAAGATTGGAATAGGGAAAACCAATTTATCTTGGAGTCGGACAGAAACACGAATGTCATTAAGGAAGTTTCTTCGATAATCTTTTACAAGAGAATATAATATGGCAGGAAAAATGAATCCGGGGCGGCAATCATGGCTGCGAGAGAAATTTGGCAGCCGGGTGAGCTTCAACCGGATCGAGCGCAAACTGTACGGTCACGACATCGCTGCCATGCCCAGTTTGTTCAAACCGATTATAGGGAACACAATACCGGAGGCGGTGGTTCAGCCGGAGACGGAGCACGAGGTCGTCGAGCTGGTACGTTGGGCGGTCACAAACAACATTGCACTGACTCCCCGGGCCAAAGCATCATCCGGCTATGGTGGAGTGATCCCGGTCAAGCAGGGATTGGTTGTTGACTTTTACCGAATGAAAAAGATTCTGCGCGTCGATGCTGAGGCTCAGACTGCGACGGTTGAAGCGGGAGTGGTTTGGGAGGCCCTGGACAGGGAACTGGCCAAGCACGGCTTAACTTTGCGGCTCTATCCCAGCAGCTATCCGTCGTCCACTGCCGGCGGCTGGCTGGCTCAGGGCGGTGCCGGGTTCGGTTCTTACGAGGCTGGTTGGTACCGCGACAACGTGCTGAGCGTCAGGGTGGTGTTGCCCTCCGGGGAGGTGCGCGCGTTTGCCGGCGATGAGTTGGACCTCATCGCTGACGCGGAAGGCATAACGGGTCTTATCACCGAGGTCACCCTCAAGGTTCAGCCGCTTGAAGAACTTGATGTAGTGAGCATCGGCTGCCCCAATCCGCATGACCTGCAGCGTCTGATAGAGTCGATCCTCGGCTCGAATTTGCCTATCTGGTCGCTGGTCTTCATCAATCCCAGAATGGCTGAGCTCAAGAACCGGGCACCTTTGATGGAGCATTACGGGCACCCGGTCGAGGAGCGCGTGCTGCTGCCCGCCGCATACATCATAACTTTAGCTTACCGCAAAAAAGACCGCGGATCAGTCACGGACAAGCTGCCAAAACTTCTGAAGCAGTGCGAGGCAGAAATCCTGAGCGAGCGCATAGCTGAGCATGAATGGAAGAACCGGTTCAAGCTCATGATCGTAAAGCGGCTTGGGCCTTCGTTGGTGCCGGCTGAAGTCGTTATCCCGCTTTCTAACTTGGGAAAGGTGATGACCGAGATCGAGGCCGAGATTAACCAGCCTTTGGTCAAAGAGGGTTTGGTTATCCGGCAGGGTGCGGGCGGTAAGCCGGAGGTCATCATCCTGGGTTTCATCCCCAGTGACGAGCGCAAGTTCAGCTACAACTTCGTCTTTGCTTTGGCATTGACTTTGATGAAGATCGCGGAGAAGCACGGTGGTCGACCATACGCAACGGGCATGTATTTCGGAAGTCAGGCTGACGTTATCTTGGGTAAAGAGAGAGTACAAAAGCTGCGCGCCTTCAAGTCGCAGATCGATCCCAAAGGTATCATGAATCCGGGCAAGGTTATTGGCAGAGGGTTGGTTGGCACAACGCTGAGCTTGGCCCGCGCGTTCGAGCCGCTGGTTCGCCCCTTTGGCAATCATGTCATAGCCCAGGTGGGCGAGCGTCCGACTAAGCCCGTAAGAGGCATTCCGGCGGACGTGGCCTGGTACGCATATGGCTGTTCTCAGTGCGGCTACTGCATCGACGAGTGCGACCAGTTCTACGGCCGAGGCTGGGAAAGCCAGAGCCCCCGAGGAAAGTGGTACTGGCTTCGGGAGTACATGGAAGGTCGCGAGGAGTGGACCCAGTTCATGGTGGATACCTTCTTAGTCTGCACTACCTGTGAGTTGTGCAACCTGCGCTGCTCGGCAGTCTTGCCTATTGAGCCGTCGTGGATGAAGCTGCGGGGCAAGCTTATTCATGAAGACAAGAGAATGACTTTCCCGCCTTTTGAGATAATGGCAGCCGCTCTGCGGGCCGAGGGCGACATCTGGGCCGGTTATCGCAAAGACCGGTCGAATTGGTTTCCCCCGGACCTTTTGGCAAAGCATGGGCCGGGTCGGAGGTCTAAGAATGTCTACTTTGCTGGCTGCACGGCAAGCTACGTGGAAAAGGACATAGCCATGGCCAGCGTACGCTTGCTGGACGAGGCGGGCGTGGATTTCACCTATGTGGGCGAAAAGGAAAACTGCTGCTCCACCCCCATGTTGGTGGCCGGAAAATGGGACGTATTCCTTGAGACCATGAACAAGAATCTACAGGCAGTCAAGGAGACCGGAGCGGACACGGTGATCTGCTCCTGTCCTGCCTGCGACATGATGTGGCGCCAGGTGTATCCGAGATGGGCCGAGAAGCTTGGCATTGAGTATGGGATTACCGCCAGGCACTACAGCGAGATCCTATCAGAGAAGATCAAGGCCGGCCAGTTCAAGTTCCCTCCCAACGACAAGCAACCAGTGACGGTTTCCTGGCATGACTCGTGCCACATAGGTCGGGTTTCTGGAGTGTATGAGCCCCCGCGAGACCTGATCAAGGCTATCCCCAACGTGAACTTGGTCGAGATGAGTCACAACCGGGAGGATGCACACTGCTGCGGCTCGGTTCTAACTTTAATTAAGGAGCCGGCAGTGGCTTATGAGATTGGTCGGACCCGTCTGGAAGAGGCGATTGAAGCCGGGGCAGAAAAAGTTTTGGCCCTGTGCCCTTGCTGTGAATTTCAGTTCCGGGTGGCCGCAGAAAAGAAGAAAGTCCCGGTAGAGATCGTGGATTTAGCCCGTTTCGCCTCATCGGCACTGGGCTACGAATTCCCCGATCCGCATCCGGAAGTGGAAGCCCAGTGGGCAGTCTTCGATGCGATGATCGCCCTGATGACGCCGGAAGGCTTCGCTGAGCTGATGAAAACCATGTGGCCGGAGCTTATCAGAGCCATGCCCTTCAAGATGGGGACAATGATGCGCGTCATGGGGAAGATTCCCGGTGCGCCGAATTTGATGAAGCCGTTGTTCCCTATCCTCTTCCCCAGGCTCTTGCCAAAGATGATGCCAAAAGTCATGGCGGTGATGCTAAAACGAGTAGGTGAGCGCATCCCCATGCCCGACTACATGGCCGAACAGATGCCGGAGCTGATGCCGAAAGTTATGGACAACCTCATGCCTCACATGATTGGTGATGTGGTTCCCTTAGTAACACAGCCGATGATCGATCACCTAAGAGGAAAGAATTAAACGCGCCCGATATTTGGCGGGAGATTTCGGCCTTCCTCTCTGGCTGGGAACCACGACTGTAATCGCTTCCTCTCGGAACAAGTCTTCGCTTTAGATGGTTCAATGTTAGCGGTTGCCGAAGGTAAATGGCCTTGACACTTCTTTGTGGATTTTTCATGAGGAATGCCGTGGGCATGATTTCTCGAAAATGAGTCCTTGATGCCGATATATCAAATGAAGAATCTCTTTTCAGAAATCCCTGGGGAGATTTCTTAATCACCAAAGGTCAACATATGCTGAAAACGACAGTTGTGGGAAACTATCCTAAGATAACGGCGGACAAATCTGCTCCCAATCTCAGATCGGCGCTCAACAAGTTCGATCGAAATAAGATTTCCGAGGAGGAACTGGAGAGGGTTTATCAGGAAACTATCCAGAGAGTGATAAGAGAACAGGAAGAGGCAGGCGTGGACCTGATCACCGACGGACAGATCAGGTGGGATGATCCGGTTACTCCATTTGCCAGAAATATCGATGGACTGGAGGTTGGTGGTTTGATTCGTTTTTTTGACAACAATGTTTATTACCGAAGACCTGTGGTCAAATCCAAGCTGGCATTCAAGGACTATTCAACCGTGGAGGAATTTGCATTCTTAAAACGGAACTCAACTAAGGAAGTCAAAGCAGTCATTGTCGGCCCGTTCACCTTTGCCAACCTTGCAAAGGATGAATACTATAACGACATTGACAAACTCACTTTGGATCTGGCCGAAATCCTGAAAAAAGAGGCAAAGAAGTTAGAGGAAGCGGGTGCAGAATTTATTCAGATCGATGAGCCTTCATTATGCTTTTCACCCGAGAAGATCGATCTGGCAAATCAAGCAATTAAGGTCATTACCGACGGTTTGAAGGCCAAGACCTTCTTGTACCTTTATTTCGGGGGGATCAAAAATCTGATTCCCGCACCTTTTGATTTCCCGGTCGACGGGATCGCAATCGACGTTGTCAGCAGACCTGAGAATCTTGATCTTATATTGGAAGGTTCATTTGACAAGGAACTTGTCTTGGGCTGTTTGGATGCAAGGAACACAAGGTTGGAGGAAGAAGAGGAGCTTTTGAAGCTATTCCAGAGAACAACTCAGAAGATTTCCAGTGAGAGGATATACGTCAGTCCATCCTGCGGGCTGGAGTTTCTGCCTCATGAGGCGGCACTCGCGAAATTGAAAAGGATGGTGCAGTCGGCAAAGAAGTTCAATCTCGGCGGAGACGATTGACCAACTGAAGAGGTTGTGATGTTGCTTACTACCACAGTGGGAAGCTTTCCCAAACCCGATTATCTGGTCAAAGCAAGGAATCTGTTCAGCCGGAAAAAGATCAGCGAAGATGAACTGAGGGAGCTGGAGAGGAAAGCTACGCGCGAGATTATAAAACTCCAAGAGGGAATAGGCCTGGATATTCTGGTGCACGGCGAGATGGAACGCGCCGATATGGTGACCTTTTTTGCCGAGAGACTAGAGGGCTTCGGCATAAGTGGCCTGGTCCGTTCCTATGGCAACAGATACTACAAAAAACCAATTGCTAAAGGGAAGATCAAAAGAAATCATCCCATCGCCCTGGAGATGTTCCAATATGCGCAGAGCTTGACCCAAAAACCGGTAAAGGGAATGCTTACCGGTCCCTATACCATGTGCGACTGGTCCTTTAATGAATACTTTCCAACACGGCGGGATTTGGTTTTGAATTTGGCAGAGGTGGTTCATCAGGAGGCTTTAGATCTGGATCACGCGGGAGCGAAATACATTCAGATAGACGAGCCAGCCATCTCCACCCGTCCTTCGGAGATTGATCTGGCAATCGAGGCCATGAAGATCGTTACCGATGGTTTGAGGGCTAAGACCGTTTCTCACATCTGTTACGGAGACTTCACCACCATCTATCCCAGGATTCTTAGTCTCGCGGTGGATCAACTGGATTTGGAGTTCGCCAATAACGACTTTGCCAATCTGGAGATTTTCAAGAATCCCCGCTTCACCAAAGAGATTGCCGTGGGCGTCATCGATGTGCATTCGCACGTGATTGAGACCAAGCAGAAGGTGAAAAGTAACATCAAAAGGGCGTTAGAGGTTTTTCCTCTGGAAAAGGTCTATATCGACCCGGATTGCGGCTTGAAGACCAGGACGCTGGAAGAGTCAGAGGCGAAGCTGAAGGTTATGGTGTCGGCTGTGAGGGAAGTTAAGGAAGAAATGGGGCTGAAATAAAATGGCAGATCCATTTTTGGAAAGACTGAAAAAGGGAACCATGCTCTGCGACGGTGCCATGGGAACTCTGCTTTACTCCCGAGGAACAGGATTCGAGCATCCCTTTGATGAGCTGAATCTGTCTAAGCCGGACATGGTTCAGAAAGTCCATCAGGATTATATCAAGGCCGGAGCAGAGATTATCGAGACCAACACGTTCGGAGGGAACAGATACAGGCTGGGCGCTCATGGGCTTCCGGGAAGAATCAGAGAGATCAACATCAGAGGAGCAGGTATTGCCCGGGAGGCACGAGAGATTGAGGGTGAACCTGTCTTTGTGGGCGGGTCGATCGGACCTCTGGGAAGACCGCTGGCTCCCATCGGAAAGATCACCTCAAAGCAGGCTTTTGAAGCGTTTCAGGAGCAGGCAGAAGCACTGGCTGAAGCCGGAGTGGATCTTTTCATAATCGAGACCTTTTCCGATTTGGTTGAAATCAAGGAAGCTATCAGAGCCGTAAGAGGAGCATCCAAGCTACCGATCATTGCCCAGATGACATTTACCGAGGAGGGTTTGACCTTGATGGGCCACACACCTTCCGGGATTGCCAAAGAGCTGGAAAAGATAGAGGTTGACGTCATTGGCGTCAATTGCAGCGTAGGCCCGCAAAGGGTTCTGGATGCAATTCACCAGATGAGAAAAGTCACCTCTTCCAAATTATCTGCTCAGCCCAATGCAGGATTCCCCAGGTTTGTGGACGGAAGATTCATATATCTTTCCTCGCCGGAGTATTTTGCAGAATATACCAAGAGATTTCTCAGCGCTGGGGTGGCGGTTTTGGGAGGTTGCTGCGGCACCACGCCTGAGCACATTCAAGCCATGGCCAAGGTGCTCAAAGAGAAAGAATCCGGCTCAAATGAAAATGCCGGAGTAATCGAAGTCGAAAGAGAGTTCGAGGAGCAAGTCACCGTAGAAGAGTTGATTGAACCCTCGACTTTTGCTTCTAAACTGAAAGAGAAATTCGTGATCTCGGTGGAATTGGATCCTCCCCGCGGCGTGAATCCCAAAAAGGTTTTAAGGCAAGCTCAATTGATCAGGGACAGGGGCATCGATGCGGTGAACATAGCCGACAGCCCCATGGCCAGGGTCAGGATGGGCTGTCTTTCTTTGGCCGCTCTGGTCAAAGAGAAAGTAGGGCTGGAGGTTATTCTTCATCTGACCTGCCGGGACAGAAACCTTATGGGACTGCAGTCCGATCTGATGGGAGCGCACGCTTTGGGCATTCGGAGTATACTTGCCGTAACCGGCGATCCTCCCAGATTGGGAGATTACCCTCATGCCACGGCAGTCTATGACGTCGATTCCATAGGTTTGGTAAAGATAATCAAGAAGCTGAACCAGGGCACGGACTGGGCCGGCAACTCCATAGGCTCGCCCACCTCCTTTTGTACCGGGGTAGGCGCAAATCCGAATGCACTCGATTTTGAAAAGGAAATGGAGAGATTGAGGCAGAAAGTTGAAGCCGGTGCAGATTTCATCTTCACTCAACCTCTGTATGATAATGAAACCTTGAATGGTTTTTTGGAAAGAGCGCAAGGGTTGAATCTTCCTATTCTGGTGGGCCTGCTCCCCTTGCACAGCTTCAGACAGGCGGAGTTTTTGCATCATGAAGTCCCAGGCATTGCCATCCCTCAGAACATACGAGACAGAATGAAAAGCGCGGGTGAAAGGGGAATAGAAGAAGGCATTACTATCGCCAGAGAATTCTTAGAAGAGATTAAACAGAGAATTTCCGGAGTTTATCTGGTTCCCTCCTTTGGAAAAGTCGAGTTGGCATTGGAAGTAGTAGAAGATATCTCCTTTTCAAAATACCTTTCCTCTCCACAAAGCGACGGGGGTAGAAACCCTTTCACAGCGTGAGTAAGGCCAGCTCCGGTGGCGTTGGTGGGCTTGGTGACCTTGGTGATCTTCGTTTTGAAAATTTTCTTCCTCACTAATCATCTCCTCCTGTCTTTCCATATAGCTCCCTCTCAATAACAGGCGACCTATAGGTTTCACCACAAAAGTTGTGGGGAAAATGCTCGGCGTGGGTGAGTGTTCCCCAAGTCAGTGATGATTTTTCCCGGTTGACCAACCCAAGTCATATTGTCAGTGAAAAACACCGACAGGGAGTGGGGACAGGGGGTCTTTGTCCTGTAGTTGGACCCATTCAACGATTTATCTTGACTTTTGTTCGTCTCGCAATTATAGTTCTACGAAACTCGACGAGAGAGAGAAAGTGATTGAGATAGAATAGGCTTTACGCGCTAGATAGAGACAAGAAACAGTTCCTTCACTATGGTTATTTAACATCGACAGGAGCCGTTGTACTGAAGCGATGAGGACAGTAACAACAAATCAGGAAAAAAGTGCTAAGGTGTATTCAAGTCCTATGAGTCCACCCATTGTTTCAAGCGACGTAACGCCGGATACGCCGCTTGACAATATGAACCTGAATTGGCGTGAGAAGGATTTACCTGAGAAAGAGCGGACAAAACACGTTCACAGGCTACATCCATACTTAGGTAAATTCATACCCCAACTGGTCGAAATCTTCCTCCGAAAATACTTCCTTCCTGGCCAAACGGTACTTGACCCATTTTGCGGATCGGGAACGACCTTGGTTCAAGCTAATGAGCTTGGGATCAATGCGATAGGGTACGACATCTCTGCTTTTAACATACTAATTTGTCGTGCAAAGACGACCAAGTACAATGTCGAGAAGGCACGTGTTGAGGTGTTTGATATATTGAATAAGGTGCGTTCTTTGACCGGGACCAACAAGAATCAGGGAGACTTTTGGGACCAGAGTTTTGCTTCGCACCCGTTGTGTGAGTCAGCTAGTCGGTACCTAAGAAATTGGTTCGCACCGCAGGCCCTGCGTGAATTGCTAACGTATAGGCAACTGATCGATGAAGGGGACTATTCTTGCAGTGACTTACTTAAAGTTGTCCTATCTCGGTCTGCGAGGTCAGCTCGTATGACTACTCATTACAACCTTGATTTCCCTAAGGACCCGCAAAGGGAGCCATATTGGTGCCATAAGCACGCGAGAACATGTCAACCCACAAAGGAAGCCTTCAAGTTTTTGAGGCGATATAGCATAGACACCATGAGAAGAATTGAGCAATACGCCGCGCTGCGGACGAACGCAAGAGTGATCGCTAGACACGTAGACAGCCGCCGTGAGAAATACCCAGCAATCGACGGGGTGATTACGAGTCCGCCATATGTCGGGTTGATTGACTACCACGAGCAGCACATTTACGCTTATCACTTACTTGGACTTAATGAACGCCGTCATCACGAAATTGGGTCTGCGGCTAATGGGTCAAGCCAAAAGGCGAAGGAGGAGTATCAGCGAGACATTTGTGAGGTTTTTGCGCGGATTGTGAAATCGATGTCGAGAGGAGGCTATCTAATTGTTGTGGCGAACGATAAGGCAAATCTGTATGGGAAGATAGCGGACATGGTGGGAGCGGAGGTGGAGGGGATTGTGGAACGTCACGTCAATCGCAGGACGGGTAGACGAGCGACTGATTTCTACGAGTCAGTTTTCATCTGGCGGAAAGGGTAACTCAAGAGAATATGCGGGCTATTAAGCGCAACACACGAGTTAAGATTAAAGCTTACCTTGAGGTTTTTGTTGAGAACCTTGTGAAGGAGTACAGGGGCCGCGTAATTCCACCGATTGGCTCAGCGAAGAAGTACTTGAGAAAGAAATCCTCGAAGGGACAGCTTAAACCTTTTCATGCTGCAATAATTCCGCATGGGTTGCTTCGCATCAATGAGTTTGAAAGAGGCTTCAGCACCGGCTTGGGGACAACATTTGAAGAATGTGCCCGTCTGATTGCACAAGACCATCATAGCGAAGCTCAACGAGGTTATAACCTCACGGCCACAGTGAGCAATGCAGCTGTAGAGGAGATTGACAGACAGGTAAGTGTTTTGGAGCACACAGTGGACATGAAAAACCGAAAGCCTTCCCTTCACGCGATGATTGAGGCTGTTATGGGCGCTCGAAGAGATGACGATTTGTCACAAAGGACAAGCCGGGCGGATTTATATATCCTTGAGAAAGACGGTAACGAGCTGTTCTTTGAGATGAAATCTCCGATGCCAAACAAAGGACAGTGTCTGGAAGTTACACAACGAGTGCTGAGATTTCATTTGTTGCGGGGCTCCGGCCGCCCAGTGGTGAGTTCGTACTTTGCTATGGCTTATAATCCTTATGGGCCTAATCGGTCTGACTACAGGTGGTCATTTGCCTTGAACTACACGCCCTTTGATGAAATGATACTACTTGCTCAAGAATTCTGGGAGCTTGTAGGAGGCAGGACGGCCTATGAGGAATTGATAGAGATTTACCGCGAGGTAGGCCATGAAAAGGCAAAGTATATGGTTGATGCTTTGGCTTTCGGATTTTAGTAATCCATTCTCTAATGCTTCGGGAATACGAACTCCCGAAGCTAAATGGGGTCAGTATTTCCCTCAACACAACTCTCTTTCGTCGCGGGCGCCCCGTCCGTGGCGCTGACAATATGGTAACGGACGAGGCGTCCGTTACCAACAGTAGGGAGCGGGTATCCACTCGAAAGGTCAAGCTGAAGGGACGGTTGAAAGAGTCCAAAAGATCGTCTTTGCGAGCGGAGCGAAGCAATCTCGCTCCATATAAATCAATGAGTTAGAGATTGCGTCGTCGTCCATACGGACTCCTCGCAACGACAAAAAAGGGGTTTTTCAAGAATCCTTGACGCTTGACAGTCCAGAGTCTCTCATAGCAGACTCAATTTACGGTTTCTTGTGAATCATGAAATCTAAGTCTATCTTTTTCCCATCCGTTTTGCAGATTATGGCTCCGGAATTCAAGGTTCGGTGATATTCGACTTGGGGAAATTCAAGTGCCATCAAGGTGGGAATCTTGTCCCTTTGATAACGGAGATAATGACGGGTGAAGATTATCTTTTGAATCATTCTCTTTGTGTCCTCATAATCTCCCAACTCGGAGATAACCAGAACCTCACAGCCCGTTATTCTGTCCCACGCAAAGCCCGAGTCAAACTCTAGCTTCTTCATTCCATCCAGGAGGCAAAAATCCAGATCCTTGCATGAAATCTTGACGATCTTGCCGTCAGGAGAGAATTGATATTTTCGAGTGCTGGAGTAATCAAACAAGGAAATGCTTAGTTCCTTTTGCTCATCTGAGATTTCCTTGATCGAGTCCAGAGAGATCATTTTGTCCGACATTCTCTCGACGAAGCCCTCCTCAATTGCTTCTGCTGAACCATCAGACTGCGGCATCAACAGTTGTTCTATTTTGACCTCTTCAGCAACGGATTTGGCTGAGTTGATATTTTCCCCACTGCCATCTGTGAGGATTAATCTGTCAATCTCTGTGATGCCATTCTTATACAAGAACGGAATGACAACGTATTCTCCAGAATCGAAATCGCCCTCTTTATTGCCGGCGTTTATCACAAAGGTCTGATTATCAGGAAGCTCCATAACAGCACAACTTCCCTGCCCCACATCCAAGAAGGTCAGCTTGAGAAGATGGCTATCACTTGTCAACAGTCCTTTCCATGCAAAGACATTTCCAAATATCACCAGGGAGAAAATGATGGCTTTTCGCTTTTGAGCTATGGGGCTGAGCAGAAGCCATATAAACAGATAATAGACGATGAAGGTTAGAATCGAGGGGGACGCCACGGTTAGTTTCGTTATCGGCAAGGTGGCAAAGAAGGTGTTGAGCTTCAAAGTCAAATGCAGAAAAACCCAGTTGGAAGCAGAGAAGATGCTTGCCAAGCCTGAGCTGAAGATAGCAGAAAACAGGGTAAAACCGGAGAAGACAACGGACAGGCTTGCCAATGGAACTATGAACAGATTCGCGACGACCACAATCATGGGAACCGTATTGAAATAATAGGCCAGAATGGGGAACAGAATGATCTCCACAGACAATGAAACCAGGCAGGGAAGAATTATCCAACGCCACAGCTTTTTATGGGATTTGCTCACATACTTTGCTAACATTTCGCTTAGCTTTGGAACCAAGATAACGATGGCAAAAACCGAGGCGAAGGAAAGCTGGAAACCTACATCGAAGAGGAAAAGAGGAGAGAAAAGCAAGATTACCAAAGCAGAGAATGAGACCAGATTTATCAGCTGCACATCTTTGTACAAAAGCACACCTAGTAGCATCACCGAAGCCATTATTCCTGCCCTCACCACAGGGGGATCATTGTGGACCAAATTGGAGAAGATAAAGATGCAGATCAAAGTTATAATGGTGGTGGGGATTTTGGGAACTCGCAGCAGGCTGAGAAGCGCAAAGATGATACCGACGACCAGCCACACGTTGGAACCGGAAACTACCAGGAGATGAACCGTGCCCGTGTCTCGGAACATGTCGTAGATGTCTTTGGGAATGTCTCTGGTTTCGCCCAGCAGGAATCCGGAAAGGAGCGCCTTGTGATTGCCGGAGAGGGTCTGGTCAAATACTCCCAATATCCATTTCCTCAAGGGAATAACTATTTTGGACAACAATACACCGCCCGGTTCCTTGCTGATTACTTGAACCTTGTCCGCTCCGGACAAGGTCACCATGCCATGGATTCCCTTCCGGCTAAGATACTTTCTGTAATCAAACGCGCCTGGGTTTCTTACCGGAGATGGCTCGTACAAGAATCCTTTGAATTCGATTCTGTCCGCATAGTCAAACCTGAAGGTCGGTTCTTTTATCTTCAGAATTATCTGTCCTGAAGTGGCTATCGTCTTCTTTCCCGTAGAGAGAGTCTGGGCCTGGACTTTTAGGAAAGTTTTGTTGACTCTTACGTCCGGCTGATCTCCGATCTTGCCGGTTATGGTAACGGATCGATTTAGATTCAGGAAATTGCTTACGTGATTTGGGGGGAAATCCCTGGTAAGAACCTCGTATCTAAAGAATCCGGCTAAAATGATGGCAAGGACCATAAAAACGCTGGCGCTTTTTTGGTCTTTTCTTAGGAGAAAAAGAAGGCAAAACAGAAGAGAAAGAATCAGAATGGAAAATATAAGAGGCGTGGGAAGGTCAAAGTAACTGCCGATGAGAATCCCGGTTACAAAAAGGATCAGAGCATAAAAGGCAGGTCGTCTCATGTCCAATCTTTGGCCTGAACCATTTGGTTCGCACCTGAGAATCCAGGAACCTTGGAGTCAAAATCAATTGGTTGTGATCATTATAGGACTTGGGAACCGATTGTCAAGAGATTGTTCTTGGGATTTTCTAGAGTGAGGGAATTGAGAAGGCTGCCTGCGAAGTGATAGGTCCTAACCGGGATAGGGGTACAACCCCTATCCCAACAAAGTGACGAAACGGAGAAAGCGACATGCGAAGCGACAGGTCCTTATTGGGACAGGGGTACAACCCCTGTCCCAACAAAGGTGTGAGAAGATTGAGAAGGTTCCATGCCAGGGTATTCTGCCCTGACCAAGATAAGGGGATAATGTTAGGCCGAAAGGCTGCACTGAACCACCGGCATTTGTCTGACCCTAAAAGAACTTGACTTTTTGAGGGGGATGGATAAAATAAAGCAAGATAAGAACGAGAAGCAGGGAGAAAGAAAAGCACAGGGACGTATATGTGGGCCTCGGATACAGAGAACTTATCTGCAATGTCTTATCAAACATGAGAAAGCCTCAATGATACAGATTCAATCATATGAAGACCTGTTACGGAAGTTTATCAAATTCGGGATTATTGGTTTTTCCGGCTTGATAATTGATTTTGGAGTTACCTATTTCTGCAAAGAAAAAGTCAAGATTCAGAAATACATTTCAAATGCCATAGGTTTTACCACAGCCGCCAGCTCAAACTATTTTTTCAACAGGACCTGGACATTCCAAAGTGACAACCCTCGTATTCTGTCCGAATACTCAAGCTTTCTGGTTATATCAGCAATTGGACTCGGAATAAATAGTCTTGTATTGTGGCTGTTAGTCAGCAGGTTCAAACAGAATTTCTACCTGTCGAAATTAATGGCCATAATAGTGACCACAGTCTGGAACTTCACAGCCAATTACCTATATACTTTCAGTTATCTTCGTCGCTGAACAAGCAATATGGATAGAAAGCATTTACCTTTCTGGCTTGCCACCATTTCCCTTTTTGCAGCACTGATCTTACCCACCCTGCTGAAAGACGGGATGTTCATGGATGGGCTTTTTTACAGTGTCCTTTCCAGAAATTTGGCTGAAGGTAGGGGCACCTTCTGGAACCCACATCTGACCGAAACGTTATACAATACATTCCACGAACATCCACCGTTGGTTTTTGGGATACAGTCTTTATTTTTCAGGATATTTGGTGATCACCTGCTGGTGGAGAGATTCTATTCGCTTCTTACAGCAATAATAACAGGCTGTTTTATCACGTTAATATGGAAGGAGATTTTCAAACAAAAGACTGAATTGGCAAGTTTGAGCTGGCTGCCTTTTCTTTTCTGGATTATTATTCCCCTGACCCATTGGTCATACAGGAACAACATGCTTGAAAACACCATGGGCGTTTTCACCATTGTTGCCGTGTTTGTGTTTATCAAAGGGTTAAGTTCAAACAGGAAAATCTTTCTTCATTTGACTCTCGCTGGTTTCCTTATTCTCTTGGGGTTCTTGTGTAAGGGGTTTGTGGCATTGTTTCCGCTTGCAGTTGTGGCACTTTATTGGTTGATATTCAAAAACACCTCCTTTAGCAAAATGACAGTTTATTCACTGATGCTGTGCTTTGTGGTCTTGTTGTTGTTATCGCTCATATTGCTTGACGCCGAGGCCCACCAAAGCTTATTGAAGTATCTTGATGGACAAGTTGTGCGAAGCCTTAAAGGCGAAAGAGGACTCGTCGGTGAGAGGTATCATATCATCCAAACGTTGTTTACGGAGTTGCTCCCGGTGATGATCTTGACAACAATAATGTTGATTCCCGCCAAGTTGAGAAAAATCAATATGAGTGGAATCGGAATTCACAAAAAATGGATGCTGTTGTTATTCGGCATCGGCGTTTCGGCTTCATTCCCAATAATGATAAGCGCTAAACAGTTAGGCTTTTATGCAGTACCCTCATTTCCGTATTTTGCAATTGGCTTCGCAATAATTGCGGCACCGGATCTGAATGAATTACTACAACGGGCAAACCCTGAAAACAAATGGTTCAGGATGTGTATGTGGGCATCTTCAATTCTTTTGATTTTTGTTATTGCTTTTTCAATGCTGCAAGTAGGAAAAATCGGCAGGGATCATGATAAACTCAGAGATATATATACGATTGGCAGAATCCTCCCCAGAGACTCAATTATCAGTATTTGTCCTTCCATGCGAGGTGATTGGTCCTTACACGGCTACTTCGCACGTTATTTCAACATCAGTCTGGACCACACCGAGAAGGAATACAAGTATTATTTGACCGATAAAAGTTGTGATGGCTCTCTTTCAGAGGAATATAGCAAAATTGAACTGCCGACTAATATTTATAATTTATATCGAATCAAGGAGATAAAGACAGGATTTTCAAGGCACTCCAAGCAATACAGCGTGAGCGCCGATTGCACTGGATCACACTTTGCTGCTTGCTCTCGGTGAGGAACCTTAGCAGGGAGCGATGCGCGGGAGTGTCAGGCCTGAAGGATTCTTGATGAAGCCATACTCGCAAGACGTCTCTATCAGGTTCACCTAAAGGTGAACACTCCAGTTTTCTATCTCTGCATCAAAATCGCTATTTATTGTTGATATTCCAATTATGGGTAATTTCAGCTTTTTCTCTCAACATGGCAGTGACCGAGCAATACTTTTCCTGAGACAGCTCGATTGCTTTTTTCACATTCTCTTCTTTGATGTCTCTTCCGACAAAATCATAATGGATGTTTATTTTGGTGAATATCTTGGGATGCTCCGGCGCCCGTTCGGAATCGATCTTGACGGTCATGCTTTCTAAATCGGTCCTCATCTTTTTTAGAATGGATACCACGTCCATGGCGGTGCAGCCGCCTAACGAGACCATCAGAAGCTCCATGGGCGCGGGTCCCTTGTCCTCGCCTCCGACTTCCGGTTTAGCATCCATCAGGACCGAATGCCCGGATTCGGTTTTTGCCTCAAATACCATTTTTCCCTTCCAGGTGAATTCGGTCAGCATGTGTTCTCCTTATTAAAGAAATCTATAAATTCTATTTAACATTTACCACCCAGCCAATGATTTATTCATTAGGAATGAACAAGCAAGCCGTGAAGGCTTGCCTGCGCGCCAAAGGGGAAGAAAGGCTGAGTCTTTTTATCTGATTTGGTCTTCGATGTTCTTCTGTTCCTCCGGAACAGCGCAACTTCTTTTCAGTCAGGTGTTGACACCCAATAAGGGCAGCAGGAATCCCCAGATCAAAAGCCACAAGACAAAGATCAAGACGAAAGTCAGGATGGTTTTTAAATCCATGATTTTACTTTTCATATTTTTAGGCTGCAGAGGAGACTCCTCTGAAGAAAGTGCTCTATCACGTGCAAGGCTTGTGTCCGTATCCGCAGATCGGGCAAACGATCTCGTCGCCGTCTCTTTTCAGCTTGCCAAAATGGCAAAAGGGGCAATCCTGTCCTTCGGAGAGAATCTCAACCGCGCTCCCTGGATTTTGAGAGCTGATTTCAAGTTCCGCCTTCCTGACCGGGCAGATCGGCGGCGAGCTAATCGCTGTGGTTTTTTCTTGACTACCCATACGGGAAACCTGTTTGCTCATACGTTTTTCAGCCTTCACGGGAGATTCTTTCAATCGCAGTGTTTCCTGCACTCTTTGGCCATACATCTGTCCATCACCACTGTGATGCCGTTTTGAGAAACTTTCAAGGCAGCAGGGTGATTTATCACCCCCTCCTGCATCCAGAGCACCTTGGCTTTAATCTTTATGGCCTGGTCCACTATGTCCGGGACGTGCTCCGGTCGGCGGAAGATGTCAACGATCTCTACCTTATCTGGTATGGAGGTTAAGTCGGGATAGGCTTTTTCTCCCAAGACCTCAGTCTCGTTGGGATTCACCGGAATGATCTTGAAGCCCTTTCTCTGCAAATGTCTTGCCACCCCGTACGAAGGTCTGGTGAGATCGGAGGAGAGCCCCACCACTGCCACGTTCTTACGATTTGACAATATCTCCTTTATCCGGTCGTCCGATGGATTTTGGTGCTCTTCGGAATCAACCATAAAGGCCCTTCGGCATCCTCATTCGGCAAAAGGCGATCTTGCACATTCACACTCGCTATTTGACGATCTTGTCGATCTTTTCGACAAAATGCTGCTTGGGGACTGCCCCGACGATCTGATCCACCACCTTCCCCTCTTTGAAAAACAGAACGCTGGGTATGCTCATGATCCCGTACTGGCCGGCAGTTTGACTATTCTCGTCCACATTTAATTTCCCCACCTTTATCTTTCCCTCATAATCTTCGCCGATCTCTTCGACAATCGGACTGACCATATGACAGGGTCCACACCAGGGAGCCCAGAAATCGACCAAAAAGAGCAGATCAGATTTCAAAACTTCACCTTCAAAATTGCCGTCATTTATTTCTACGGGCGAACTCATTTTAACCTCCTCATATCAAAAATTGTGAATGATTGATCACGAACGACAAATCTCTTTCAGCTTTTCTTCCATCTCCTTCAACCGCTTGATATATTCAGGCAAACGGGAAAGGCAGGCTTCAATCTTTTTGGTTTTCTTGATTTCGCGTGCGGGATAGCCAAAGATAACCATGTTCTCAGGAATATCTTTGGTCACCCCTGACTTACCCCCGATCATTACGTTATTCCCGATTTTTATGTGTCCGATTAATCCTACCTGTCCTCCCAGAATTACATTGTCTCCTATTTTCGTGCTTCCGCTGATTCCCACCTGGCCTGCGATGATGCAGTTTTTTCCTATGACCACGTTATGCCCGATCTGCACCAGGTTGTCTATCTTCGTCCCTTGGCCTATCCGGGTGGCGCCCAGGGTGGCGCGATCGATGGTCACATTGGCCCCGATCTCCACGTCATCCTCGATTATCACTTTGCCCATCTGAGGAATCTTGTGATGCATTCCCCTCTCCTGAGCATAGCCAAATCCATCCGAGCCAATCACCGCTCCCGAATGGATGATAACATTTTTGCCGATCTCTGTGTTTTCCCGTATGGTAACGTGCGGGTAGATCAGACAATTCTCTCCCACAATACTTCCGGCTCCGATAAAGGAGCCGGCCAAGACCGTTACCTTCCGCTCAAGACAAACATTATCCTCAATGACCACATAAGGTCCCAGATGGACCTCTTGGCCCAGCTTCACCTCCTTGCCCAAAACGGCAGTAGGATGGATGGTCTGGGGATACTCTCTTTTCGTTTCAAAAAAAAGCTCCATGACCCGGGAGAACGCAAGATAGGGATTGGCATGCCTGATCAACGGAACTTCTGCCTTTTCTGTTTCCTTCCCCACTATCACACAGGATGCGGAGGTCTTCTTCAGGAAAGCTTTATACTTTGGATTCGCCAAAAAGGTTAACTCGCCCACCTGGGCTTCCTCTATTCCCGCCACTCCGGATATTTCAACGGAGGGGTCCCCGACCAACTCTCCTTGGACGTACTCAGCTATCTCTTTCAACTTCTTCGGCATCTTGTCTTTAACTTGTTTGGTTCTTTTGCCGACCGAACGTGAGGCTCCCCACACAAAGGAGCCTTGCTCGCTCAATCTCTCCCACCTGTGGTGCTTACCACAAGTCTCGTGCCAAAAGCAGGCACTACAGCCAGCCACCGCCTTATTCTAGTTTGTCCAGTTCCTCCAAAACCAAGTCGGTTAGATCCAGAGTTTTCTTTGCGTATGCGATGTTGCCGTTGACCGAATCAAAGATCATGATGATGTTTTCCTCCGTGGCGATCTTTTCCAAAACCAGATTGATCTTATCCAGGATCGGTTTGGTCAACTCCGCATTTCTCTTTTCCGCCTTTCCCCCCGGACCGAAGACGTCATTGGTGAATTTTTGGTACCTGCGCTGCTGAACTTCCAGTGAATCCTCTTTCTCCTGTCGTTTGGCCTGGCTCAAGATGAGACTGGTTTTTTCCAAGTCCGCCTTCAGGCTGTCAATGGTCTTTCCCATCTGGGCGGCTTCATCCTCCCAGGTTTTCACATCCTGATCGAATTTTGCCTGGGCATCCTTGAACTCCTTAAATTCGGTTCTGAGACGCATGGAATCCACGTAACCGATTCTCCCCTCCTGGGAGGACGTGGAACTGGGGAGAAACAAGACAAACGATATGATCAAGGCCAGGCAAAAAGCAGCCAATGACGAATGACCGATGACGAATGGTACTAGACTTTTTCGCCCTGCCCAACTTCCGGTTCCTGACGGCATTTTGTTTTTCCTCCTGCAAAAAGTGCTTTATCGTTTTACGTTCAACAAGACCTTCCAAATCCACCGAGGCACCGGTTAGACGATACCTCATGGCCGGAGATGAAGATGATCCTCAGACCCAGGACCTTTGGCCTGTTTCTAGAAGGTGGTTCCGAACTGGAAATGGGGTCTCCACTCACCCTTTTCCGGGTGATCGAATCCGTAGGCAAAATCAAATCCGATTACTCCCATGCCAGGCACCACCAATCTGGCTCCCAAACCGGCAGATCTGAAAAGATCAAGGTCTGATTTGTGTCTTAAGGCAAAAGGTCGGATGGCCCGCCCCGACATCCAGGCGTTGCCCGCGTCGGCAAACAATAGCGCGTAAATCTGCTGCTCAACTATGGGGAATTGATATTCCACGTTGTAAACTAAAACCGACCGTCCCCTCAGAAGATTTCCTTCCGAGTCAGCCGGGCCAATGGATCCATCAGAGTATCCCCGGATCATTCCGTCTGGATCAGTCCCGCCGGGCGAGAAGCGTTCGCTGTAAACCTCCGCAGCTTCCCTGTCTTTCCCATCCAATACCCCCACCCTCGCGTGAAAGGCAAGGACGAATTTCCAAAAGGTCGTCAGATAGTATTTGGCCTCGAATATGTGTTTGTGATAGGATGAGTTTCCTCCCAAGGCCTCTGCAGCTAATTCGGTGTACCAGGAGAGGACCGACCCCCGGGTGGCAAACTGAGGCAGGTCTCTTGAATCCCTGAGAAAGTTAATGGAGGTGCTTGCGCTTCTGCGAGGCCATTCGACTAAGGCAAGAGGATTAACGTAACCGGAAGGATTGATGAATTCAGACACATGATCAAAAGACAGGGGGAGATTTACCTGCCAAAGGGGATGAGAAGGACGAGTGATGTCGTAAGCGAAATCGTAGTATCTCAACTTCTCCAGCCGGTAGCGCCAATAGACTCTGAAAAAATCGTCCGGCCAGGATAACCTTCTCCCCAACCTCAAGGAGAATCCTCTGGTCTCTTCGGTAAATTCATCGTACCAGTCCCGGTTTATCTGATAGATGTCGAAGCCCACCGACGTGGGGGTGTCTCTGAACCAGGGCTCGGTGAAGCTGATCTCCACGGTCTGCCTGGTTTTACCGAAGTCCCAGTTTAGTTTGGCGCTTTGACCATTTCCGAAAAGATTGGGGATTCCCAACCCTATGTTTCCCACCAATTTGTCGCGGGCGCTGTATCCGGCTCCGAACATGATCTGCCCGGTGGGTTTCTCTTCGACTCTTATGGAGAGGTCGATGTCGCCATTCTCCAGAACCTCGTAATCCGGCTCCACATTGGCAAAGTAGTTGAGATACATCACGTCCCTGATGCTGCGCATGAGAGATGAACGTCTAAACTTCTGCCCCGGAAGAAGGGAAAGCTCTCTCCGGATCACCTTCTCCTTGGTCTTGGTATTACCCTGGATATTTACCATCCGGACGTTCGCCGGCATCCCCTCGGTTATGTGATAATCGACGTTCACCATCGTATCCCGGGTGGTAGTCTTGTCCTCTATCACCACATAGATGTGGCCCTCCTCCTGATAAAGCGAATAGATGTTGCCCAGAGTCTCTTCATATTTCTCTTGATTGTAGATTTCATCCTTTTTGAATTTGACCAGCTTATTCAGCTTTTCTTCAGAAAAAAGTTTGTTCCCTTCCCAGCTGGCCTCTCCGAACTTATACCTGTCCCCTTCGGTCAAGAGAATCTGGATATACATGTCCTTGGGGGAAAGACTATCATACCAAATCGAGTCAGAGATTACACCCGCATCCAAATATCCCTCTTTTTTGTAGAATTCTACGATTTTCTCCTTATCCTCTTCGAATTCCTCGGGGTCAAACCCGCCGGAGCGCCACCAGCGATCTTCCTTGTTCTTCATCTGCTTTCTGATCTTTTTGTCTGTGAAGACCTGGTTGCCTTCGACGGTGATCCTTTTGATACTTACCTTTTTGCCCTCCTTTATCTTGAACTCCAAAGCCACTTCCCCTTCTTTGTCCGTCTCCAGAACCTGAGATTGGATTTCAGCGGCAAGATAACCTTTCTCCCTGTAGATTGATCTTATGTTCTCCACGTCAGCCTTCACGTCCATGGGGCTTATTACCTTGCCCAAAGTGGTATTAAGCTTCTCTTTGATTTCGTCTGTTTTTATTTTTTTATTTCCCGATATCTGGACGCTGGACGCTCTGGGATATTCTTTTACCTTGAAGTAAAGCTGCATCCCCTCCTCTGTCTCTTTGCCTTGGATCTGAACGTCGGAGAAGAGTTTAATGGCGTATAACCTCTTGATGGCATTCTGGATTGCGGCTGGGTCCAACTCCGAGCCAGCTTTCAGCCCCGATGCATTCATAATCAGGGACCTGTCCACAGTCCGGTTGCCCTGCACCTCTATCTTGGAGATAACCACGGCGGAGGAGATTTGGCAACACAATGCGGAGAGGAAAAAGGTGAGTGCGAAAAAAATCCTTCTTAGCATCTATTCTTTACCCGATAGTTGCTGACTCGGATTGGCAAGCCCCGCCAGAGCGGGATCTACGACTTCAGCTTAACCGTTTTAACCTCTGGAAAATAAATCGTCTTAGTCCGCCTAAAGGGCGTCTTCAAAGGGCCCGACGCATCATTCTGAGGAAACCCACCAGAGGTGTGAACCGCATGCTGCACACCAAGGGTGGGGTCAGAATGACAAGTTTGTCAATTTCAAGTTTTTCGGAAGTTCCAAAAGGTGGACACTCCAACTCATCTCATACCGAAGTTTCCAAAAAACTCATCCTTCGTCCGTTACCCATAATTCGTTATTTACAAAGGCGCGTGTATTTTGTTGATCCTGACCTCGGTATACTGCTGCCTGTGACCTTTCTTTCTTCTATACTTCACTCTCCGTTTGAATTTAAAGACGGTGATTTTTTCAGCTTTTCCTTGGGACAAGACTTCTCCTTCGACCTTGGCGTCATTCACGTAAGGCGCGCCTATCAAAGGTTTCTCTCCGCCGACCAACAGGACTTTGTCGAAGGTGATCTTATCCTTCGGTTTTGCTCCCAACCGGGGAATCCGAACCTTTTCTCCCTCTTTGACGTTGAACTGAAATCCCCCGCTTTCCACAATGGCGTACATAATGTTCTCCTTTGAATTCGTTACCGTGCCGGAATCACTTCACCGTAACCCCTGGTTTGGAGGGCTCACCGGTTGGGTCAAGGAATTCGACCGGCACAAAAGACCCCAGCTTCCTTCCCCAAAGGTTTATACTAATATATTTCGCTTTAGTTTCAAGTCAAGGCAAATCCGGGATTGGTTACTTGTTCTTTGCGATTCCGTATAGCTCCGTTATATCCATGTCTTCATCGGCCGAAAAAACCTTGAATCTTTCGGCGGGCAACTTCTCGTCCTTGATCAGTTCTATATCTAACTTCAACTCCTTGTGCAACGTCTGAATACGATTCGCCTTGCGACTGGCTAAGATCTCGCCCAGCTCCGGGTTGACATAGAGTTTATATCTCTTGGACTTCGAGCCGACCTTTGCCCTCTTGAACCACCTTTCGATTTTCATGCACACCGTCTCTTTGGACACCACCCGGCCGATGCCCTGACAACACGGACATCTTTCGCTCAGGGTGTACAATATGGAGGGTCTGATCCTCTGCCGGGTCATCTCGATCAATCCGAAATCAGAGATGGGGAGGATGCTGTTTTTGGATCTATCATTTCTGAAAGCGTGTCTAAATTCGTCAAAGACCTTTTTTCGGTTCTCCGCGGACTCCATGTCTATGAAATCCACGACGATCAGACCCCCGATATCCCTTAACCTGATCTGGCGAGCGATCTCCTTGACTGCTTCCATATTGGTTTTGAGCACGGTGGACTCCTGGGTGGTTTTTCCCACAAATCGGCCGGTGTTCACGTCGATGGTGACCATGGCCTCGGTCTGGTCGATGACGAAGTAGGCTCCTTTTTTTATCCATACTTTTCTCTCCAGCATCTTTTCGATCTCCGGCTCGATGTTGTAGGCATCGAAGATGGGAACCTTGCCTTCATATAGTTTCACCTTGAAACGCAGACTCCGGGCGACGGACTTAAGATAAGAGAGGATGGTTTTGCATTCCTTCTTGGAGTCCACTATTACCGTGTTCACCTCGGGAGTGAGAATGTCTCGCATTATGCTGGAGACCATCCCAATATCCTTATGAAGCAAGGCCGGAGGCTTTTTCTTCTCGGCTTGTTTTTTTATCTTTTTCCAGAGCCCGACCAAATTCTTGATATCCGATTTGAGTTCCTTTTTCTCCTTTTTTTCGGCCACGGTGCGAACGATGCATCCAAATCCATCCGGCAGAAGCTCATAGGCGAGTCTTTTCAGCCTTCTCTTCTCTGTCCAGTTGGATATCTTTCGGGAAACCCCCACATGATCCTCGCCGGGAACCAAGACCACGTATCTTCCCGGGAGGGAAAGCTGGGTGGTCACCCGGGATCCTTTTGTGCCGATGGGCTCTTTGGTAACCTGCACAAAGATCTTCTGCCCCTGCTTCAGGACCTCCTGGATACTCTGGGGAGTTGCTTTTTGTCTTTCTCTCCCTTCCTCCTCCTCCAAGAGTTCAGCCTCATAGAGAAGATCAAGCTGGCTTTTGAAATCTCCGATGTCCGAGAAATGGAGAAAGGCGCTTTTGTCCAATCCGATATCGACGAAGGCGGCCTGCATCCCCGGGAGAACCGCCTTGACCACGCCATGATAGATGTCCCCCACCATTCTTTCCTTTTCCGGACGTTCCACCAAAAGCTCCACCAGCTTCAAATCCTCCAATATGGCCAGGCGGGTTTCATATTCGGAGACGTTGATGATTATGTCCTTCTGCAACTTTTTTCTCCTTTCACTCTTTCCCAGAGGCGGGGTGAACTGCCATCGAGGACGAAGCCGATTGCTTGTTCCAATTCCTCAAAATCAACCTCAGTGTTCACACAGGGGCCGTGCGGTCTCTGATTCAGAATGCCGTAGACCGGAATGGGATAAGCGTCCTGGATCCCTGATGATAAGTCCCTTTCGCAGGCAACTGCCACGATTACCGTGGGATTCTCATCCACGATCACCTTGCGGGCCAGAGTTCCGCCGGTGGCAATGGAGACGGAGGCACCGCACCTATCCCCCAACTGGAGGATCTCTCCGATCTTACACCGTCCGCATCTGTGACAATTGTCTATACTTGCAGTCACCCGGTAAGGACAATCGTAATTCTGTAAACACTGAGGAAGAAGAATCAGAAGCCGGTCTTTGGCTATCCTCTTCCGAGTCGCCTTGAAAAGCGAGTTGTTTACCGCAATGAACGACTTGCGAATCTGGTCTTTTGAGAGTCCAAAGATTTTTCCTAAGATGATGTTGATGGGAAAAAGGATCTTCAGGGTGATCTGTTTCTCCCCATGGGGGAACAGAAAATCCTTTTCCAAAGCCGAGGACAAGACGATTAGAAACAGTCCTCCGGAGACGGTGATCAAAAACAGGAAAATCGTCACCTTTGCCACCAGACTTAGAAAAGGACTGATGGCAATGAGCCGGGGGGAGATCAGATACCAGAGAAGAAATACCAGAAGTATCAAAACCATCTGGCTCAAAATGGACAGGAGCAGAAACTCCCATTTCTTTCTGGTCAAAGACTTTTCCATCGCGTTTTTGCCTCTATCTTATCTTCTCGCCGGACCAGTGCCGGAACAACCTTATTTGGCGTCCGGGCAGCATTCATGGTAAGGAAATTAACCTCAGAGGATTCCGGGGCCGTGTCGGAACGATTAACAAAGATGTCTACCCCAACTTTTCTCCCACGCTGATTCTGTATCCCCGAACGAATTCTTCCGCCGACATCTCTCTCTTGCCCTCGGGCTGCAGCTCCAGGATGTTCAAAATCCCCTTTTTGGTCTTTACCCATATTTTCTCTTTGCCATCCGCCGACACCACTTCGCCGAATCCATCGGAAAAAGGGGTTTCACCGACAACCTCGGCTTTGCGAATCTTCAGGATTTTCCCTCGGTAGAAAGTGAAGGCGGCCGGCACGGGCGAAAGTCCTCTGATCTGATTCTTGATTGGAATCGCCTCGTTCGACCAGTCAATCCGGCAATGCTCCCGGGTGATCTTCGGAGCCGGGGTAGCTGAGGTATGATCCTGTTTTATGGGTTTCGCTTCACCCTTTTCAATTAGATCCACCGTCTCCAGCAGAAGATCCGCGCCCAAGCTTGCCATCCTATCGTGGAGTTCCCCAAAATTCTCCTCCGGCAGAATATCCACCTCTTTTTGCAGAAGCAGATCACCGGTATCCACCTTTTTTTGGATGTAGAAAGTGGTCAATCCGGTCTTGGTCTCCCCATTTATCAAGGCCCAATTGATGGGAGCAGCACCCCTGTATTTAGGCAGAAGAGAGGCATGAAGATTTACCGTCCCCAACCGGGGCAGAGAAAGAATCCTCTCCGGCAGGATACGAAAGGCTACCACTACAGAAAGATCAGGATATAGTTCCTTCAAAGAGTGGAAAAAACCGTCAGATTTCAGATTCTGCGGAGTCAGAATTTTCAGATTATGCTCTTTGGAGAATCTTTTTACCGAAGATTCCGAAAGCACCAAACCTCTCCCCTTGGGCTTATCCGGGCCGGTTACCACTCCCACCACTTCACACTTGCTGTTTACCAGTCTCTCCAAACTGGGAATGGCAAAATCGGGAGTCCCCATGAATACGACTTTCATGGATTCGTAACGAATTGAGATTATCGGTTAGATAGTTTCTTCAGTTTCTTGGCCAGGAGCCGCCGCCTTATGGAGCTCAGGCGATCAACGAACAAAAGACCATTCAGATGATCGATCTCATGTAGCAGGACACGGCTCAGAAAACCCTTCCCCTGGATTTCGATCTCTTTTTCATCCAAGTTTACACCTTTGACTAACACTTCCAACCGGCGGGTCACGTCGGCATAGGTGCCGGGAAGGGAGAGACATCCCTCCTCGGAAGTCTGTTCTCCATGCGATTCCACCAACACAGGGTTGACTACGATCAGAGGAGAGTCCTGCCCGGGGCGGGCGGAAAAGAACGAACGGTCGATCACGAAAAGCATCTTCTCTTCCCCAACCTGATTGGCCGCCAGTCCGATTCCTCCTGCTTCCTTCAGAGTTTTCAGCATATCGAAGGCCAGTTTCCGTGTATCTTCATCAACCCGGGTGATCTTTTTGGCTCGTTTTCTTAAGACCGCATCGCCGTATATTTTGATGGGCAAAATGGCCATTTAGTAACCTTTTGTTATCTTCAGAACGAACTCGTAACCTTTTGTTTCTTATGCGGACCAAACTCTGCCGCTACACGTAACGAGCTCTACTCTTCTGTTCCTACTCGACCTGCAACAGAACTTTTCAGGAATTCTATCTTCACGTTGTCCGCCACCTTCAAGACTACCGTATTATCCTTCTCATTCATTCCCACGATGGTCCCGAACATGCCGCTGTTGGTGACCACCTTATCTCCCTTCCTTAAGGTGGACAGCATCCCTTTTTGCTCCTTTTGCCTTTTCTGCTGGGGCCTTATAAGGAGAAAATAAAGTATTACTATCATGGCAATGAAGGGCAAAAACGCTGCTATTCCTCCTCCTTGCCCTCCACCACCCTGAGTGCCCATAGCATAGGCTGTCTCGATCATGACTCCTCCGAAAATTAGAAATTCAAAAAGAAAAATTCGAAAATTCCATCAAAAGATAAAAATCGTTGTTTAAGCAATGTTCTTTTCAAAATACCAAGTACCAACAGACGTTTTGCGCTTCTTCACAAACCAGGTGTAGGCACGCATATGGGTGCCAGACCAGGTCATGAAGTCGTAGCTTCTATAAATATTAATCTTCAATTTTGAATTGCAATTTTGCACTTCGTGCTGCCCTTCGGTTCCGCATTTCGTCCTGCCCTTCTGTCCCGCATTTCGTCCTGCCCTTCGGTCCCGAGACCTCAGGGTCGAGGGAAGACTCAATGTCGAAGGAAGACCTCAGGGTCGAGGGAAGACTCAGTGTCGAAGGACATTTTGCTTTTTCAGTTTTCAATTCTAATTGCCTTCTGTATTCGGCAAATCCCTAACCTTTTCCACATCGTTTACGTCCGCTTGATACGCTGACAAGAATTCTTCTCTCCATTCCAGAAAACCATCAGACAGGATCGCCTCCCTCATTTCTCTCATCAGATTCATATAGAAATAGAGGCTGTGTATGGTGGTCAGCCTCAGAGCACTGATTTCTCCAGTATTAAAAAGGTGTCTCAGGTAGGCCCGGGTGTAATTCTTGCAGGTGGAACACCCGCACTCCGAATCCACCGGAGTAAAATCAGAAGCATACTCCGAGTTCTTAATAATCATCTTGCCGAACCTGGTGAAGAGCGATCCGTTTCTGGCATTACGGGTGGGCAGAACGCAGTCAAACATATCCACTCCCCGATAGACAGATTCGATCAAATCCTCGGGCGTTCCCACCCCCATCAGGTATCTGGGTTTGTCTTCCGGCACACAGGAGAGGGAAATCTCTATCATCTCGTGGGTGGTCACCTTGGGCTCCCCCAGCGAGAGGCCGCCTATGGCATATCCGGAAAAGTCCAAGTCCATCAAATACTTCGCCGACTCCTTTCTCAAATCAGGATAGGTACTACCTTGAATTATACCGAACAAAACTTGCTTGCGTTTGTCTGCGCTTTCCGAGGTCAGCCTTTCGAACTCAGTCTTGCACCGCTCTGCCCACAGCTTGGTGAGGTCGTTGGCTCTCTTGGCCTGTTCAGCAGAACAAGGATAAAGGACCGGCTCGTCTAGGGTCATCACCACATCTGCACCTAACGCACGTTGAATCTCGATCACCTTCTCCGGAGTAAAGAAGTGATAGGAGCCGTCCAGATGCGACTGGAATCTCACCCCCTCTTCCGTGGTTTTGGTCAGAGAATTCAAACTGAACACCTGGAATCCTCCGCTATCGGTCAAGATCGGTTTTTCCCAACTCATGAATTTGTGAAGACCGCCTGCTTTTTCTATCAGTTGATGTCCGGGTCTCAGATACAAATGATAGGTATTACCCAGAATCAGCTCCGCTCCGATGTGGTGCAAGTCCTCAGAGGACAAGGTCTTCACCGAGGCCTGAGTTCCCACCGGCATGAAGACCGGGGTGTTCACTTCCCCGTGAGGAGTCTTCATCACCCCAGCTCGGGCTTCACAATTTTTATCCTTCTTGATTAACCTAAAGTCAAATTCTTCCAATTTGATCCAAAGAGTTGTTAGAAGTCAAGGCGAGTCTCCGGTCGTTAGAAACCCCTTGAACTCTCGAAAGATGTCATTCTGATCCCGCCGAGGCGGGAGAAGAATCTAAAACTTATGACATATTTAATTCATTAGATTCTTCACTTCGTTCAGAATGACAGAAGTGATATTTTCATCGTTGTAGCGTCCCGCCTTTGGCGGGATTACCCGCCACATCTCTGGGTTCGGGGTGAGGGCACCCCGAAACAACGGTAGCTATTTAAATCCTTCCCTCGGTATATCCATACGCTCCCAAAGGACGAGACAATCCCCAATACTGTTGAGCCTTGGTGCAGTATGCCACCGGCTTCAATTTGGCAATGTCGGGACTACCTTTGCCGTCCAGATACTCTGAATCTATGTGTGTGGCCAAAATCTCCCCGACGAAAAGATCGTGAGATCCCAAACTGGTGATGGTTCTGACCGCGCACTCAAGATTAATCGGGCACTGGTCAATCAACGGCGCGTCCACCCTTGTTCCCTTGACTGGAGTCAGTTTTGTCTCCTTGAATTTGTCCACGCTCTTTCCCGATTTTATCCCGCAATAATCGGTTTGCGGAAGCAACTTCTCGGTTATGACGTTGACCACGAACTCCTTTGACTCGGAGATGATGCCGTGCGAAAATCGTCCCTTTCTTATGGCTATGGTTATCATGGGCGGCTCGGAACATGCTATGCCCGACCAGGCGATGGTGATGATATTCGGCTTTTGGCCTTTCCTCTGACAGCTCACCATCACCACCGGCATGGGAATCAACATGGTCTGAGGTTCCAGTAGTTTTTTGGGCATCCCCTTCTCCAAGATTATTTGTCAATCGTGCAGTTCATTCCTCCTCAAGCTCGTCTTGTTTAACTGAGGTAACTTGAGAAGAAATAACAACGTCAAGCAGTCCCCCGCCTCTGGCGGGAGACATGCTTGACCTGTGGTAACCGGTCAAGCTTCCGATCTCGACCAAAAGGAATTTCGAAAATCCCAATTCTTTTTAACCTCATCTGTTACAAAGGCTGAAACCCTAGTTCCACCACTGACACTACATCTCCACCACTTCCTCGCCGCTGAAGGTATCCACCTGGCTCAAAAGCTCGGTTAGTCTGTTTCTGATGGCTTCCTTTGTTTTGCCGATCACCTCTTCTGCCTCTTCGGGAGCCTGACACTTGAGGGAGATGTTTATCTCGTCGAGCCTTCTGGTTCCAAGACCGTCGGAGGAGAAGTCCACAAAGGGCATCCCGAACTTCTCGATTTTTTGGGTTTCCTCTTCGTTGAAATCTACATTCTCAAAAGAGATGTGATATTCACCGGCCCTCAACAGCTTTGTTACTTTCAACCTCATCTTTCCTCCTTTCAGCTAGATGCTGAGCAAGCGTTTCCTTTGAAGCTGCATCACGATGCCGTTATCCTGATGCGCAAATGCAACCACGGTGTCGGGATCACGAAATCCCCGTACACCTAAATGCCTCCCTTACCGTCTTCACCCCGGCCAGCTTGATGTCGAATCGTTGATTCAAGGATTTCAGGTTACCTTGCGGGATGATACAGTTCTCAAAACCCAATTTTTCCGCCTCCTTTATCCTCCTTTCCATCTGGTTTACCGCACGCACCTCCCCTCCCAATCCCACTTCTCCGATTATAGCAGATTTATTATCTGCCGGGACGTCTTTGAAACTGGAGGCGATTGCCACCATAGTCCCCAAATCCACCGCTGGTTCCTCGGTCCTGACCCCCCCCGCCACGTTGACGAATACGTCGAATGCTCCCAGGCCTATGTCCGCCCTCTTCTCCAGAATGGCCAAAAGCAAAGCCAATCTCTTGTAATCGATTCCCGAGCATACCCTCTGGGGCATGCCATAACTGGAGGGAGAGACCAAAGCCTGCAATTCCAGAAGCAGAGGTCTGGTTCCCTCCAGAGTACATACCACCACAGAGCCGGAGATGTTCCTGGCCCTTTCGGAGAGGAACAAAAGCGAAGGATTCTCCACCTGACGAAGTCCCTTCTCCTGCATCTGAAATATACCGATTTCATTGGTGGAACCAAAACGATTCTTGACCGTTCTCAAAATTCGATAGATATGATTTTTTTCGCCTTCAAAATAGAGAACCGTATCCACCATGTGTTCTAATACTTTCGGCCCGGCGATGGAACCATCCTTGGTCACGTGCCCGACCAGAAACACCGAACTGCCGGTCTCCTTGGCGAAATTAATAAGACTGTGTGCGCATTCCCTGATCTGGCTTACGCTTCCCGGAGTGCTTTCCAGGTTTTGAGTGTAAGTAGTCTGGATCGAATCGATCACCACGATGAAGGGAACCTCCTGCTTTAAGACCTCCAGGATCAAATCAAGATTGGTTTCGGTCAAAATCTCGATTTTATCCGGGAGGATTCCTAGCCTTTCCGCCCGGAGTTTAATCTGCTTCAAAGACTCCTCTCCGGTAATATACAACACTTTGCCACAATTCGAAGCATAAACCTTGTGGTTCATATCGGAGGTGATCTTTTCTGATATTTGCAGAAGCAGAGTCGATTTGCCGATCCCCGGATCTCCACCTACCAGAACCACTGATCCCCTGACGATCCCGCCTCCCACCACCCGGTCGAACTCCTTTAGACCAGTTTTGATTCTGTCTTCATCCCGAACGTCCACCTCGCCCAAGGGAATGGGAGCGATTTTTCGCCTTGCACCCGCTCTCTTGTGCCCCCTGACCCGCTCCTCGATCATGCTGTTCCAGGTACCGCAATCCGGACATTTCCCCACCCAGCGCAGGGAGTGATGGCCGCAGCTCTGGCAGATATAAACTGTTTTGACTTTATTTGGGTTAAGCATAGGTCTTTTTTGTCCGTTGTCCGCCGTCCGCAGTCCGCCGTCTGGCAGAATCTACTTAAGCTTCTTCCTGAGTGCCTGCAACTTGGCGAACATTTTCTCACCGAAAACATAAGCGTCGTTAAAAACTCTCTCCTCAACATATTTCCTTCGCTTTGCCAGATGCAAACAACCGATAACCTCTATCAGAGACCTAATGGCGATGCCGATAAAGCGGTGAAACTCCATATTTGATTGACTGGTGGAACCTTCCGCGATATTTAAGGAACTAGAAGTGGCGGCTCTTAGCATTTGAGACGTTAAGTTATACTGCTCTTTTGCAGGTAATTTCTTGCTGATTTCGTATACCTTATCCGAATACTCTAGTGACAACTGCCACACTTCCAATTTTTCGAATTTAAAAGCCACGTCGATTCTCTTATCAGTCTTACTGCGGACGGCCGACGGCGGACAACCGACGTCTTCAGACTGCCGTTATAGGTCCCTGCCCGCTTCCTTCGATGAACTGCTTGACCACAGGATGATCGGTATCTTTCGTCTCATCCGGCGTTCCCACAAAGATGATCTTTCCTTCATATAGCATGGCGATGCGATCGGCTATTTTGTAAGCTGAGGTCATGTCGTGGGTGACGGCGATGGAAGTGATGGAGAGCGCATCTCGGCAGCTGACGATGAGCTCGTTTATCACGTCTGCCATGATCGGGTCCACGCCGGTGGTGGGCTCGTCGTAGAGAACGTACTCCGGATCCATGGCGATAGCTCGGGCCAGCCCCACCCTCTTTCTCATACCTCCTGAAAGCTCGGCCGGCTTTTTCTCTTCGATCCCGGAGAGCCCCACCAACTTCAAAGTCTTGGTGACTTTCTCTTTTATTTCCACTTCCGGCATTTTGGTGTGTTCCCTTAGGCCCAATCCCACGTTTTCATCCACGGTCATGGAATCGAACAGGGCCGAGCCTTGAAAAAGCATTCCGAATTTCTGCCTCATTTGGTTCAATTGCCCATCGTTATACGCAGTTATATCTTCGCCGTCCACCAGAACCTGTCCCCGGTCGGGTTTTAGAAGTCCAATGATGTGTTTCAGAAGGACGCTTTTCCCACAGCCACTTCTTCCTATGATCACCGTGGTTTCGCCCTTTTGGATATCCAAATCCACGCCTCGCAACACCTGATTCTCTCCGAAGTCCTTGTGTACGTCCTTGATTTCTATCATGCTCTTTTTCTAAAACTTCTAAAGGGTTTCACTTTCTATCGCCTCTTCCACTTTTCTTTTCGCCTCTTCCAATAATTCTTTCGCTTTTCTTCTTGCTTCATGAGATTGACGGACGAGTAAGGCGATTTCTTTCTGGATCTTATCAGGCATTATGGGAATTGTAATTCTCTTGAGAGACGCCTTCGGAACGGCAGTCAAAATCGTGCCTGCACATTGTTTTTTGAGTTGCGCTTGGAGAACTATACTTTTTGATAAAACCAATAACACCTCGGGAAGGATTTTTATATACCTGAACTGGAAAAAACCAGTAGAGGCTAAGGCTCCTTCATACGCTTGACCGACCAAGGCTACTTTCTCTAAAGAACCTTCCACGCTTGAAACTATTATGTCATTCTTTCTTAAAACCCTCCTCGCTCTGCTTGGGGCCTCTTCACCTTTTATCTCACTTACGCTGTTTACGACTCCAATAGAAGGGTCTATGTCAGCCAATTCGACATAAGAAAAGGTTTTATGGGGGTGTCTCATGGGATCAAAATCAGGCTTGATACTCTTAACATAATTTAACAACCACGAATGACCATTTTGATAATCCAATATGCATTTTATCACTTCTTCGTAAGCAGGCTGGAAATACTCAGCATCTGCACGATGAACTGCAAATGTTTTGGAAAGATTAGCAGTATAAGAAAGTTCGTATTTTGCCTTAAAATTGGTTAATCCTAATTCTTCTAAAAGCAGGTTTTCAGCTTGCGAAAATAAATTACGCGAATCTTCAAGCAATATAGTGGCCTGTTTAGTTGTTTTCCCTATCTGCTCAGCATTCTTTATTTCGGGGATTAATAACTCTTCGATTTTTTCGATAAACAGATTCAATTGAACATTACCAGTTGACTCTCTGAATGCCTGGAATCTCCCGTATTTTGAATTGAGAAATGTCGATACATAAAATGGATCAAACTTCTTATTCTTTAACCGCACAATTCCAACATGCCTATCTGCATTAATTGGTAACATGCACGCTGAAACAACAGCAGTGTTGCCAATGGTGCCTACTGATGAAATAATTATGTCTCCGACACTTAATGAAGTTCTAAGATTTCTTTGGTGTTGCTCAGCAGAGATGCGAGTATTTGCCGATAAGTCAAAATCATTATCTTGAACTGATTGAGCAGAGATTATTCTTATTTTGCTATTAGGATCATAGTCAATGGATGAATGAATCCCATCCGTGATTAAGGCAAAGCGTTTTAATGGTTTACTACTGATTTTGAGAAGTCTCTTTTCTAATTTTAGATATAATGGCTGATAATATTCAGCATCCAACCTTTTGGTTCCTTTAAGATCAGATATATTAGATACACTTACCACAGCCATATCTTAACCGCGCCAAAAATCGAAACTTTGCTCTTTGGCAAATTTAACAAAAGCTTCTGCTATCTCATCCAAATCATGGTTTATTTCTGGGTGTTCATCTTTTCCGAGTACAAGCTCACCATTTGGGCCTTTTTTATATCTATATTCGCCACTCTCGTCTTTGACTGGTTTCTGATTTACAGCAAAGAATATAGGATAATCCATCTCTTTTATAACTTTGCCGTCAAGCCAGAATTTCTTGAACTGCTCGGTTATCTTTTCTTCATTCAAAACTAGATAAATTTGCCCTCCCAATACTCGCGCTGAGACTTCACGGCGAAGTTTTTTAAGTTTAATGTTTAAGATTTTGATTTCTTTGTTCAACTCTCTTTTTCTGTGATGTTGTGTGGTGCTGTCTAATTGTTTCTGTTTTTCTTCTAATATTTCTTGTAGTTCTTGTATCTCGTCAATTACGGCCTTAATCGGCTTTGTCGCTTTTGTTTCCTTTTCTTCAGACTGTTCACCTTCTTCCGTCTCCTCTTCCTCCAATTCTTCTACAGTCCCAAAATAAGTTTCAATGAAAGATTTTAGTTCCTCGGTGAGACCCTCTTCATTTGTGGGTTTAGCCCAGTTCACCCCCTTGTATTTGTCTTTCAGGTTTGCAATAAAACCTTCCCATTCTCCCTCATACTTCGCTTTAGTTTCCTGAATTGTTTGCTTTTCTTTGTCTGTGTATTTCTGTAAGAATAAGACGCTGGTTTTTGTTCCAGTATGGGGTTTAAAGGAATTTCCATGCAAACCAACCACTGCTAAAATTCGAGCTTGGTCGATAACAAACCTACGAATATATTCAGCATTTGTGTTATTTAATATGCCTTGGGGCAGAACGATAGCGATTCTACCGCCCTGTCGTATAAATTGGAGGCAGCGATTTAGAAAGAGAATATGTCTCCCTATTTTTTTCACTAATTTACCATTTTTCTCAGCTAACTCATACAACCTTAAGATATCCTTTTCCTTGACAGTTCCCGCGAAAGGCGGATTAGTCATGAGAACATCAAAATCGAAGTATAGGAACTTGTCTTGATTTTCTCTGTCCTTTTCCGGCTCACCAAATCTGAAAAGTCTGGATCTCAATCCCGCCTTAGTTTCATCGTTCCAAGTTTGCGGTGCTAACGAGTTATCTTTGTACACATGAGATTTACCGTCTCCCACTATCAGATTAATAGCTTTTGCTATTTTTACTGCCTTTTTAGCAAAATCAATCCCCACAATATTGTTTTGGGCAAAATTCTTAGCGGCTGGCGGAAGCTCCTTGCCGGTAATAGCACCGCCAGCAACCCGCATAACAGAATGCAAAAGGAAACCAGCTGAGCCACATGCAGGGTCTATCACAAATTCGTCTGGCTTGGGATTGAGCATCTCCACAACCATATCTTCAACCGGTCTCGGTGTGAAGAATTGCCCTTCCTTTTTCTTAGATACTTGTGGAATTAGGTATTCAAACGCCTCATCAATTATTCGAAGATTTGAATTGAACAACTTTATCTTTTCCAGAAAGGAGACACAAACCTTTAAGTGTTCATCTCTGAGTTCTATTTTGTCTGTAGGTTCAAACACTCCGCTCCATTGTCTTTTTGCTCCTTCGAGTAGATTGCTTATCTCTCTTTTTATTTTCGCAGCACTTCTGTCACCTACATAAAATCCTAATTGGTAATTTTTGTCGTTTATTCCCTTTGTTTCATCATATAGTTTTGCATATATTAACTTAAAAATCTCTTCGAAGGGATCCACGCCAGCATTGCCTAGAACAAGTTCCTCGAGATCCAGGAGTATTTTCTTGAGTGTTGTTTTGCCTTGTCGCAATTCATCATATTCCTCTAACCAACCTATGGTCCATCTTTCTGTGAGAATATCTATAAGTGTTTCTGTGACTCTTGGAATCCGTGGGATTTCTACAAAAATATTTGGCTTCTCGCGATGGAGCCGTATTATCTCATTCCCGTTAGACCATACTCCTATGGGGGCTCCCTCTGCGTTACAATAACTCTTCAGTTGTTCTAAACCGTCTGTTCTTTTTGGTCTTTTTACTTCGAATATTATATATGGATGTGTTAAGTCGTCATGTAAAACGAGAATATCGGCCAGTCCAGAATCCCGAGACCCAAAATAAACTACTCTTTCAACGTCAATTCGATTCAGTGGGTAATGGTATTCGTGGAAAAGTCTTTTAATCCAAAGTTGCCTGACAATCTCTTCTGGTTTTGCCGGTTTATATTTATTTTTTACTTGACACTTGATAGCAAATTTTCCGTCCCTCTTTATTATTAGTCCCTCTATTTCCTTTATCTCTCTTGTAGTAAAAAGAGACAAACCATGCTTAACATCAGGGGTGGAGAAAATCGTTTGGATCTTTCCGTTCGGCATTTTTCACCCGATCAATCAATATTTTGATTAATTTGATTGTGCATAATAAGTCTTTATCCAAAGAGAATCGAAGCCACCACGTAATCTGCTATGAGTATCAGAACCGATGCTACAACCACGGCCTTGGTAGCCGATCTTCCCACGCCTTCCGCTCCCCCTGTGGTTCTAAATCCCTGATAACAGCCAATGATTGAGATTATGCCGCCGAAGACGAAGGCCTTCAAAAGTCCGGAGGTCAAATCCATCATTTTGAAAAAACTTTTTAAGCCATTGAAAAAGGTATACGGCGAGACGTGCAGGGAAACTGTCGATACCCCCAGTCCTCCCAGTATGGCGATGGCATCCGCAAAGACGGTGAGTACCGGAAGCATAATCAACCCAGCCACGAATCGGGGTACCACCAGGTATTCCACCGGATCCAAGGCTAAAGTCTCCAGGGCATCGATCTGTTCGGTTACTTTCATGGTACCCAATTCAGCCGCTATCGCAGCCCCTACCCTTCCCGCCACCACCAGAGCGGTCAACACCGGCGCCAGCTCGATCATCACCGCCTTGCCTACAGCCGTACCTATATACCTCATGGGGACGTAATCCGATATTTGGTAGACTGCTTGAACCGCGGTTACGGCTCCGGTGAAAATGGAGACCAAAACAACCAGAGGAAGAGAATTTACGCCCATCACCAGCATCTGCTCGGTGGTGAGCCGGGACCTGGTGAAAACGCTGGGCAGACCCAGAAAGGTTCTTCTGATCAGTATTGCCAGTCCGCCCACGTTCTCAACAAACGAAAGGGCCTTCCTTCCCACGAAGGTGAAAGCGTTGTCTTGAGTGGTGAAAAGCCTCGTCTTATTCTCCTTTACAAGGTTTAAGGTGAAGGGTGTAAGGTTAAGTCCCCACCCTTCTCGCCTTTGCCTGGCTCACCTATTTATGGTGAGCTTATCGAACGGAAGGTGAACACTCCGAATTCCTTCTCTCCCAGCAACGCGACGAATTTACCTGTCCACTCGTATAGGCATACAGTCGTGCCTACAAAGAAGGTTTCTGTTTTCATCGGTTAGCGGTGTAGGTTTAGATTCGCTTCACTCACTACAAGTCGACTACGTATCGTATCCCGTCTGTGGGTTTCGTCTACCGTATTTCGGTCGATAGACGTGTGACGAGGACTCTTCAGACGATACGTGACCGAGGCCGTAACCTCCCAAAACGAAAACCCAAGATGCAACAGTTATTTAATTGTCAAAGCAGCAGACACCTACTTAAACCTCTCGTCTTCTTAGAACGGTACTTCCTTATGGATAAACTCCATATTTTCAAACCTGGCGTAGTCCTTTATGAAGGTTAATCTGAGGTCTCCGGTGGGACCGTTGCGGTGTTTGCTCACAATTATCTCGGCCACCCCTTCGGCCGGGGCTCCGTCTCTGAACTTTTCTATGCCGTAGAATTCGGGGCGATAGACGAAAACCACCACGTCCGCATCCTGTTCGATGGCTCCGGATTCACGCAAATCGGCAAGCATGGGCCTTTTATCTCCGCCTCGATCCTCCACCTTTCTAGAAAGCTGTGACACCGCAATTACCGGAACTTCGAGCTCCTTGGCCAATCCCTTCAGTGATCGGGAGATCATGGAAATCTCCTGTTGTCTGGACTCCGATCTCTTGGGTCCCTGCATCAGTTGCAGGTAATCCACGATGACCAATCCCACGTTATGTTGAGCCTTGAGCCTTCTGGCTTTTGCCCGCATCTGGAGGATTCCCAGATTGGGGGTGTCGTCTATGAATATCTTGGACTCGGCCAAAGGCCCCACCGCCACTGCCAGGTTACTGTATTCATGGTCGCTGATTCTTCCGGTTCTCATCTTATGGGTGGAAAAGCGCGCCCGGCTGCACAGCATCCTCTGTGCCACCTGGCTTTTTGCCATCTCCAGGCTGAAAACTCCCACCGGGACTTTCTCTTCGATAGCTAAGTGCTCGGCAACGGATAAACAGAAGGCGGTTTTTCCCATGGAGGGACGGCTGGCCACCACGATGAGATCCGAATTTTGCAGTCCTCCGGTCAAGGTATCCAATTCGACGAAACCGGTGGGGAGCCCGGTGACCATCCCCCCTTTCTTCTGGTATTCCTCTATGGCTTCAAAAGTGTGCGGAAGAAGCTCGCCGACCGAGACAAATCCCTCCTTTATTCTTTTCTCGGAGATGCTGAAAATCACCTGTTCTGCCCGATCCAGAAGATCGTCCACCTCCAGGCTGGCGTCGTAACATTGCGAGACTATCTGGGTGGAGGTGTCGATCAACTTTCGCAGGGTGGCTTTTTCTAAGACGATGTTGGCATGATACTCTATGTTGGCGGTGGTGGCGATTCTTTCGGTCAACTCCAGAAGGTATACCCTCCCCCCCACGTTATCCAGTTCTTTTCTTCTGGCTAATTCATCCGAAACCGTGATGATGTCTACCGGCTGGTTCTTATCATACAGATCCACCACAGCAGAGAATATCTTCTGATGGTCGTCCCGATAAAAGGAATCCTTCTCGATTATCTCCACCGCCTTTCCGATAGCTTCTTTATCCAGAAGCATTGCGCCCAAGACCGCCTGTTCTACTTCGACGGACTGCGGAGGGATTCTCTCATGTGGTGATGTGTCTTTTCGGTCTACCATGTAGGCCTCATATCAATTGAGAATGACAAGCTAATTCAGGTTTGGGAAATGAAAGGCAATCACTGCTAGTTTGACCTCTCGACTTTCGTCACCTGGCAGGTGAAAACGAAAATTGAACCATGACTCTTCGGTTTTGCCGGAAAGATCGAGATAGTCCTCATGTTCTTTCGTACGGTTTTCTACAACTTCGAGCACTGACGAGAAACCTTTGTTTCGCACAAAGAGAATCACAGCTGCTTTCGAGTCTCGCCAAGTCAAATAACCTAGCAGTTGAGAAATTGCTTTCATATATTCTTTTATGCCCTCCCAGAACTTGCATTCTGCCACAAAGACATTTTTGTTCTCATGACGGATCAAAATGTCAGTTTTTCCGCTCTTGTTGAATGTCTCACCAGTCGCCGCTCCTTCAAACCAGGGCCCAAGTTGCATAAGAAAATGATCCCGTAAAGCCTCTTCGTTCTTTTGATCATAGGTGGCCGGCAGGCGCTCTAAAGCTTTGCCAAAATCATAAATAATCTTAAGAATATCGTTGTAGACTTGGATGTCGAGGGTCGGCTCTGGTGAAAAACCCCCTGATTGCGTGCTGGGTTTCTTTATTAGTTGTCTCTTCGCTGGTGCAGCGGGAATCGCAAACGTCTCGGGAACATCCTTACGTTTCCGTACTGGAACACCGAGACTGGCCACGAAATTCCTCTGTTTCAGGATGTTTTGTTTGCGCCCTTGGAATAGGTTGCTGACCAAGGTCCGGAGTTGCGAATTATAGGAGCTGACCTGTCCCGCTACGCTTGCGTGTTGCTGTTGAATCAGCCTTATTCTCTCATCGGCTTCCCTTTTTATTTTCTCCGCATCCCCATATAAGTCTGGAATCTTAAAGCAAATGCACCCTTCTTCTATCATTACCTCATAGGTCATCATAGCAAAGGCGCTTGGCCGACATCGCAGGAGATCAACGTCTCCGCTGAACGGCAAATGGTACTTTATGACCTGTCGTGGATGTGTGCCGCTTCTGTTAACGAAATGGACTTCTCGTGGAAAGCGCGCTTTAGGTATTTGCTCCTCAGCTGTCGTTACATACTTCCCGGCGAAGTCGATTTCTAGGTTGTCAACTCTGAATTCTTCTCTCAAATACTCGATATACTGGTTCTCGTTCACGTTCAAAATATAGTCCTCATCTTCCGATTTTATTTTTCCTCGGAGTCTTTCAGTGTTTGCATCTAAGTAGTCACTTAGTTGAATGTTCCAAAAGATACTGAAGCCTCCCGTATTCCTAAAGGACATGCTCCTCTCCCTCCCCTTCACTGTGTGCCCAATCTCTCATACTGTCGTCTTAGCAGTTTCACATCCTCCCAGGTAGGCCTCTTGTACTGGGGGTATCTCAAGAGTGCCGCCGGGTGATAGGTAACCAGGAATTTCGTCCCGTGATAATCGTGAATCTTACCTCTCAATTGGCCCAAAGGAGCTTTTGTTTTCAGAAGTGCCTGCGCGGCTATCCTTCCCAATGCGCATATTATCTTGGGTTGGATGATTCTGATCTGCTCCAACAGATGTGGCTCGCACATCTGGACCTCATCCGGCAAGGGATCCCGATTCTCCGGAGGACGGCATTTCAGGATATTGGCGATATAGACCTCGTTCCTGCTGAACTTTATCGCCGCCAAAATCTTGTCTAAGAGGTGTCCTGCTCTCCCTACAAAAGGCTCTCCCTGCAAGTCCTCTTCTCTTCCCGGAGCCTCTCCTACGAACATGACTTCAGCATTCTGGTTTCCCGCTCCAAAAACGAGGTTGGTTCTGCTCTGGTGGAGATTGCATTTCTTACAGTCCTTTATCTCTTGATGGAGATCAATCAATGTCTTAACCGAGGTATTGAGTTTTTTCACACTTGATTTCCTGCCCCTTGGCTGGGCATAGACTTCATCGAACCCGAGCTCTACCTGTTGCTTCAAGAAGTTTCTTGCCAGGGCAACGGCCTGAAGCATTTTCTCGTAGCGATCATCCGGTCTCATCTTTTTCGGATTTGAGGCGTAAGATTTCTGTAAAATCCTTACGGATCAACTCCCTTTCTTTTTTCTTAGAAGCAGCTTAACTCTGTCTACTATCTTGGCTGCCACCTCTTTTTTGGAGAGCAAGGGAAGCTTCTCCGTTCTTCCACGTCTGTCAATCAGCGTGACCTGATTGGTAGCCACTTCGAAGCCTGCGCCGGAGACTTTGGGATTGTTGACCACGATCAGATCCAGATTTTTTTCGGCCATCTTCTTTTTTGCATTTTTTATATCGTCCTCAGTCTCAAGAGAGAAGCCGACTAGAATTTTGTCTTTTTTTCTCTTGCCCATTTCTTTCAAAATGTCTACAGTGGGCTTAAGTTTCAAGAGGATCTCCTGCTCTCCCTTTTTGATTTTCTCTTTTGAGATTAGGCTGGGAGAAAAATCGGAGACCGCCGCGGCCATGATCAAGGCATCCGCTCTTCTGAAAGCGGCTCTGACCGCACCAAGCATTTCTTTGGCGGTTTTAACCTGGACGAAACTCAAGCCGGAGGGACGGGGCAAGCTTGAAGGTCCGCTGATCAAGGTCACCTTTGCCCCTCTTTGAAAAGCCTCACAGGCTATGGCATATCCCATCTTTCCGCTGGAGCGGTTGGAGAGAAATCTTACCGGGTCCCAGGGTTCTTCGGTTCTGCTTGCGGTCACCAAAATCGACCTTCCTTTAAGATCTTTTTCTCTGGTCAACAGCTCCACCGCCTCAGCCACGATGGTCTCTGGCTTGGCCAATCTTCCTTTCGCCACAATGCCGGAAGCCAACTCTCCCACCTCCGGTTCGATGAATTTGTATCCTAATTTCTCCAAATAGGAGAGATTTTCCTGGAAGATTGCATTCTCATACATGTTGACGTTCATGGCCGGAGCGATTAAAACAGGTGCTTTGGAGGAGATGACGATGGTGGTGAGTATATCGTCCGCCATGCCCGATCTTATTTTGCCGACGACATTGGCTGTGGCCGGTGCGATCAGGATCAAATCGGCCCAGCCGGCTAAATCCACATGTCTTATCCCCACGAATCTTCTCTTGGGAAACATTTCGGTGACCACCTCGTTTTCCGAGAGGGTCTCTAAAGTTAAGGGGGTGATGAATTTCTTGGCATTCTCGGTCATCACCACCACAACCTCGGCGCCGAGCTTTTTCAATCTCCTGGTGATGTCGCAGGCCTTGTAAGCGGCGATGCCGCCGGTGATTCCCAGGATTATTTTCTTGTTTTCAAGTGTCATTATCTTAAGAAAACCCCGAGGCATAAAGGCTCGGCTGCGCGATAATATGAGGAAAACATGATGACCGTGTCATTCTGAGCCCCGCCTCTGGCGGGACGAAGAATCTCAAAAGACGAGATGCTTCGCTTCGCTCAGCATGACGACTGCCTTTCGCTTCAGTGTTATTTATGACTATTTCAAAAGCAGCATTTTCTTCGTCTCCGAGACCACCGTTTCATTTCTTTCCACGGTAAGCTTATAGAAGTAGATGCCGCTTGCGACACGCTCTCCGGCGTTCCCCTTTCCATCCCACGTAATCGTATAAGCACTTGAGGGCTGGAATCCATGTACAAGTGTCCTGATTTCCTGACCCAACAGGTTATATATCTTGAGCGTAACCTGGCTGCGCTTGCTTAGCGCGTACTCGATAGTCGTCTGAGGATTGAACGGATTGGGAAAATTCTGCGCCAGATCGAAATCTTTGGGAGAGCCGACGAATTCGTCGTCATCCTCTTCTACCGACGTACAACCGCCGTTTGTGGTGTGCAGGATTGTGCCATACTCGCCTACGGCCCAACCGGTGCTGGTATCCGTAAAACAGACGCTGTAAAGCCAATTCGAAGTTCCGGAGCTCTGCGCGTCCCAGTTGCTTCCACCATCAGTGGTGTGTATGATCGTGCCGGAGGCTCCTACCGCCCAACCCTTACCGACATCGATGAAACAGACGCTTTCGAGGTAGTTGAAAGTTCCAGAATCCTGAACGGCCCAGTTGCCTCCTCCATCGGCGGTGTGTAAGATTATACCGTCCCCACCCACTATCCACCCAGTGTCGGCATCGGTGAAGTAGACGCTATTGAGCCGCAGGGAAGTTCCAGAACTTTGAGGACTCCAGTTACCCCCAGCATTGATGGTGTGCAAGATTGTGCCGGAATCTCCTGAAACCCAGCCGACATCGGCGTCTATGAAATACACGCAATAAAGCCACTGGGAAGTTCCGGAATTTTGGGCATCCCAACTGCTTCCCCCGTCGGTGGTCTGTAAGATTACGCCGGAATCTCCTACTGCCCAGCCAGTATCGCCGTCCGAGAAATATACACCGTAAAAATGATCTGAAGTTCCAGGAGTTTGAGCATCCCAGTGGCCACCTTGATCGGTGGTGCGTAAGATCGTGCTGTCCAAACCTGCCGCCCAACCAGTGCTGTCGTCTGCAAAATGGATACTGAAAAGGTGACTAAAAGTTCCAGAGCTATCGGCATGCCAGCTGCTGCCTTTATCGGTGGTGTGTAAGATCGTGCCAAAATCCCCTGCTGCCCAGCCAGCGCTGTCATCTGTGAAACAAACACTCCTCAGGTGATTTGGGGTTCCGGAAGTTTGACGATTCCAGTGGTCCCCTTCGTCTGCGGTCTTTAAGATGGTACCGCCGTATCCTACCGTCCAGCCCGTAGTGGCGTCCGCGAAATAGACGCCATTCAGACCACTTGACGCTCCGGAAGTCTGAGCATCCCAGTCGGCACCGCCGTTGGTGGTGTGCAAGATCGTACCGTACTCTCCTACTGCCCAGCCGGCATCGGCATCTACAAAATAGACGCCGAAAAGCGGCTGTAAAGTTTCGGAAGTCTGAGGACTCCAGTTGCCTCCGCTATTGGTGGTGTAAAGGATCGTGCCTGCCTCCCCTACTGCCCAGCCAGCACTGGCGTCCGCAAAATAGACGCCGTTAAGCCACTCCAGAATTCCAGAAGTCTGAGCATCCCAGTTGCTTCCCCCATTGGCGGTGTGTAGGATCGTCCCTGAATCTCCTACTGCCCAGCCGGTATCGGCATCCACAAAATAGACACCGTAAAACGATTGGTTAGTTTCCGATGTCTGAGGATTCCACTTGCTTCCACCGTTTGTGGTGTGCACGATTACGCCACTTTGTCCGACTGCCCAGCCGTTATCGGCATCCGTGAAATAAACGCTCTTGAGGCGATTGGGAGTCTCGGAATCTTGAGGATCCCAATTGTCCCCACCGTCGGTGGTGTGCAGTATCGTGCCATGATCACCTACTATCCACCCGGTATCGACATTCATGAAATGGACACCGAAAAGGTGACTTGACGTTCCGGAACTCTGAGGACTCCAGCTGCTTCCGCCGTCTGTGGTGTATAAGATCGTCCCAACATCTCCTACCGCCCAGCCAGTATCGTCGTCTGTGAAAAAAACACTCCAAACGGTATTACCCTGAAGCAGAGGATTCTGCCAGTGCCAGCCTTGCTGGGCATAGCTCGTGGCTGCCACAAGCGTCAATCCCAAAATTATCAAGATTCTCTTGAACAAAACCACCTCCTGTCTGATTTCTTCCGTCTCACTTTTCCCTATTTCACCAGCAACATCTTCCTCGTTTCCGAGACCACGGTCTCATTTCTTTCCACGGTAAGCTTATAGAAGTAGATGCCGCTTGCCGCCCTCTCTCCGGATGTCCCCTTTCCGTCCCAGGTTATCTTGTGAGGACCTGAGGGTTGGAATCCATCTACAAGAGTCCTGATTTCCTGACCCAATAGGTTATATATCTTGAGAGTGACCTGGCTGTGTTTAGTTAGCGCATACTGGATGGTGGTCTGAGGATTAAATGGATTGGGGTAGTTCTGTGCCAAGCTTAGAGTCTTGGGCAAGTTGACGAATTCGCTTCCCTCTTCTTCTACAGCAGTTACACCTCCTGTTGTGGTGTGCAAGATTGTGCCAAAGTTACCTACTGCCCAGCCTGTGTTGGCATCGACAAAAAAGATACTATTGAGCGCATTTGAAGTGCCGGAATTCTGTTCGCTCCAACTGCTTCCCCCATCGGTGGTGTGCATAATTATGCCAGACTCACCTACTATCCAGCCGGTATCAGCGTCTATGAAATAGACGCCATAATGGTGACTGGAGGTTCCAGAAGTTTGAGGATTCCAATTGCTTCCACCATTGGCGGTGTGTAAGATTGTGCCACTATTTCCCACTGCCCAGCCAATGTTCGCATCCACAAAACAGACAGCGGAGAGGTCCCTCGGAGTTGGGGGAGCTTGAGCATTCCAGTGATCTCCGCCATCGGTGGTGTGTAAGATTGTGCTATCATATCCTACCACCCAACCTGTATTGGCATCTGTGAAATAGACACTTGGAAGGTAATTTGAAGTTCCAGAAACTTGAGCAATCCAGTTGCTTCCACCATTGGTGGTGTGCAAGATCGTGCCCTTATTTCCCACTGTCCAACCAGTGCTGTCATTTGCAAAAAAGACACTGACAAGATGATTTGAGGTTCCCGGAGTTTGGGGATTCCAGTTTTCGCCTCCATCCATGGTGTGTAAGATTGTGCTATCCCGTCCTACTGCCCAGCCCAGATTCTCATCTGTAAAACAAACGCCTAAAAGGTTCTTTGAAGTGTGAGATGTCTGATCAGTCCAGGTGTCTCCACCATCACTGGTGTGTAAGATGGTGCCAGCATCTCCTGCTGCCCAGCCAGTATTGTCATCTATAAAATGGAGTCCATAAAGCTTTTCTAAAGTTCCGAAAGTCTGATGGTTCCAGTAGCTTCCGCCGTCAGTAGTGTAAAAGATTGAACCAGCACTTCCCACTGCCCAGCCAACCCTGGCATTAATAAAATAAACACCACTAGCGCAAGCTGAAGTCCAGGGAGTTTGAGCATTCCAGTTGGTTCCGCCATCTGTGGTGTGTAAGATCGTGCCGAAATCCCCTGCTGCCCAGCCAGCACTGTCATCTGTGAAACAAACACTCCTCAGGTGATTTGGGGTCCCGGAGGTTTGACGATTCCAGTGGTCCCCTTCGTCTGCGGTCTTTAAAATCGTACCGCCGTATCCTACCGTCCAGCCCGTAGTGGCGTCCGCGAAATAGACGCCATTCAGACCACTTGAAGCTCCAGAAGTCTGAGCCTCCCAGTCGGTACCGCCGTTGGTGGTGTGTAAGATCGTTCCGTACTCCCCTACTGCCCACCCGGCATCGGCATCCGTAAAATAGACTCCGAAAAGCGGCTGCAAAGTTTCGGAAGTCTGAGGACTCCAGTTGTCTCCGCCATTGGTGGTGTAAAGGATTGTGCCTGCCTCCCCTACTGCCCAGCCAGTACCGGCGTCGGCAAAATAGACACCGTTCAGCCACTCCAGAATTTCAGAACTCTGAGCAGTCCAGTTGTTTCCCCCATTGGCGGTGTGTAGGATCGTCCCTGAATCTCCTACTGCCCAGCCGCTATCGGCATCCACAAAATAGACACCGTAAAACGATTGGTTAGTTTCCGATGTCTGAGGATTCCACTTGCTTCCACCGTTTGTGGTGTGCACGATTACGCCACTCTGTCCGACTGCCCAGCCGTTATCGGCATCCGTAAAATAGACGCTCTTGAGGCGATTGGGAGTCTCGGAATCCTGAGGATCCCAATTGTCCCCACCGTCGGTGGTGTGCAGTATCGTGCCATGATCACCTACTATCCACCCGGTATCGGCATTCATGAAATGGACACCGAAAAGGTGACTTGACGTTCCGGAACTCTCAGGACTCCAGCTGCTTCCGCCGTCTGTGGTGTATAAGATCGTCCCAACATCTCCTACCGCCCAGCCAGTATCGTCGTCTGTGAAAAAAACACTCCAAACGGTATTACCCTGAAGCAGAGGATTCTGC
>Ga0315539_1000091_pt1 | contig 65588 bp, 53 predicted proteins | sample SalMarSW160150MG_FD_203097 | JGI IMG/M metagenome (GOLD analysis project Ga0315539, IMG submission 203097) | Salt marsh sediment microbial communities from the Plum Island Ecosystem LTER, Massachusetts, United States - Salt Marsh Sediment SW1601-150 ...
CCCGTTCCCCCCCCCCCCCCCCCCCGCATCTGTGATTTATCTCAGTCTTGTTTCACCCTGGTCGTGAGCGTTATCGAACACAAACCGTCCAGCCTGCGGCGCATCTATCAGCAGAGTTCAAAGCTCTTTGTACATCGGTATAGGATCGAGGTTTGTACTTTTTGGACTGGAAACCGAATTCAGGCTTGGATTGGACATGAATCAGTCGGTTATCGAAGTCGATGTCCTTCCACTCAAGACCGGCAAACGCGGACCTTCGTAAGCTTGTGTATAGGAGAACAAGAATTACCCTACTCACGACCCCATCCGCAGCCCGAAGGATGCTCTGAATCCCCTTTTCCGTCAAAAACCATATCTGAGTCCGACCAACAAGCTCTCGGGTATCCTCAAACCGGGGATAGGTTGAAAACTTCCGCATTAAGGAGTTGCCAAAGTGATATCGCGACTTGTTTGAGAATCTACGGACTATGAGAAGGACAGCCCGGGGAAGATTAAACGACTGCCTAATAACTCACAACTCCTAAGAAGGAGATTTTCCCACTTTTTTTTCCAAAAGAACGGCACAAGTACCGCAAAAATCCCTGTTTTTGAAATCAATCTCTTCGGCGTAGGTGTATGAATGCATAACACACTCTGGTTCACGACAGTGAACTAAACCGAAAGTATGCGCCAGCTCGTGAATTGCCTCCTTCTCCAGACGTTCTTTGAGTCGTTTTGGGTTCTTGGGCAATCCGTACAGCTCGTCTCTCAAACGATGGCTGGAGACCACCGCTGCTTTCCCGTTCACCTGAGCCTCACCGAAAACAAAAGTCAAGACCGGCACGTACAGATCCACATCGGTCACTCCCAAGATTTTGCAGTTCTCTTCGGGAGCCCTATCCAAAAGCTGAGACAGTATCCAGGAGGAGTTAAATTGATTTCGAACTGGATCGTACCCTGGGTCTAAGGGAAAAGGTTTTCGTAAGATAGAGACCGGAAGTTTGAAGGCATCGGAGACAGCGTGAGAGACATCTTCTAACAGTCTATCGTCTGGGAAAAGGAGTGGCAGTATATATAAGATCACGTCTTTTTTCGTAAATCATATTTTTCAATTTTGTGATAAAGGGTGGCTCTATCGATTCCCAAGATTTCGGCGGAGCGAGTTATGTTCCATCCCATCTGCGCCAAGACATCCTTTATGTGAGCCTTTTCGACCGCCTCCAAGCTCTGGTTATCAGGAAGCGCTTTCGATGACGGAGGAATGGGAAGGTCGTCTACGGTAATGGACGACGCTTTGGCCACAACTATAGCCCTTTCGATGGCATTCCTCATCTCTCTCACGTTGCCCGGCCAATGGTATGCCTTTAGTTGCTCCATGGCTTCTTGAGAGAATCCGGTTGCCGGTTTGTTTATACTGGCTGCCAACTTCTTAAGAAAGTAATGACATAAAAGTGGTATGTCTGAACGTCTCTCCCTTAAAGGCGGGATGGAAATGGAAAACACGTTCAGTCGATAATAAAGATCCTCACGGAACTTTCCCTCCTTAACGGCCAGTTCCAGGTCACGGTTGGTGGCACATATCAAGCGAAAATCTACCTTTATGATTTCCTCTCCGCCCACCCGGGTGAACTGCTTGGCTTCAATTACTCTGAGAAGGTCGGTTTGGGATTTGGGATCGATGTTTCCCACCTCATCTAAAAAGATGGTACCTCCGTTGGCCATCTCGAATTTTCCTTTGCGCCGATACTGGGCGCCGGTGAAAGCTCCCTTTTCATGTCCGAAAAACTCACTTTCGGTCAGCCCTTCGGTCAAACCCCCGCAGTTGACGGTAATGATAGGAAAAAATCGCCTGGAGCTGTTGGAATGGATAGCCCGGGCGATGAGCTCCTTTCCGGTCCCGCTTTCTCCCTTAATCATTACGGACGTGTCCGTCGGAGCCACGGTTCTGATCAAATCGAAGACCTTCGCCATGGCTGGGCTCTCCCCGATGATCTGGTCTATCTCATAAAGTTCCTGGATTTGCTCCTTAAGCTGAATGTTCTCGGAAAGGAGACGTCTTTGCTTTATCACGTTGGCGACCAAATGGGAAAGGTAATCCGGGTCCACCGGCTTGGTCACGTAGTCGTAGGCTCCCTCTTTTAGGGATTTAACGGCTGTATCCACAGAGGCATAAGCTGTTATCATAATGATGGTGGCATTAGGATCGATGCTTTTGATCCGGTGCTGTAACTCCATTCCGTCCATGCCCGGCAGCTTGATGTCCAGAAAAATAATGTCCCATTTTCCCGGCTGCAGTTTTTTCAGAGCCTCTGTCGCATCAGCGGCTGAACCCGCCTGGTAACCATCCTCGATAAACCATTTGGTCAACGAATCACGCACGGAAAGCTCATCGTCCACCACTAGGATATTTGCCGATTTGTCATTTTGGGTGAGATTCATCTGTGTGACCTCCTATCGTCTCCCCATCTGAGATTTGTGATTTTTCGAAGGGACGCCCTTTCTCATTATTCTCGATCGAATGCAGCGGAAGTTCGATGATAAATGTGGAGCCCTGCCCCATGACCGAGTTAACGTCGATTTTTCCATCATGCCTCTCTATGATGCCGTAGGACACTGACAAACCCAACCCTACTCCTTTGCCCTCCTTCTTGGTGGTATAGAAAGGTTCGAAGATATGCACGAGATCTTCGGGCGGGATGCCTGACCCGGTATCTTGGATCTGAACTTTCACCTTACCTTTGCGCAGATTGGAATTGGTTATTATGCTCAAGGTTCCACCTTGAGGCATGGCTTCGACTGCGTTATCCAGAATCGCCAGAAATGCCTGCTGGATCTGCTGCCTGTCGCAGATAACTTCTGCCTTTCCTGTCTGATGAGTTCTGACCAGCTCGATATTGTTCAATCTCAGGTGATGCTCTACCAGCTGGGTACAGCGATCCAAAATCTCGTGCAAATCCACCACGGCGAACTCTCCTATCTGTCTCTTGGAGAAAAGCAGGAGGTTTTTGACCACGTTTCCACAACGGCTGGTTTCGTCGGCCACAATTGAGAGGTCCTGCTGGATGGAAGAGAGCCTTTCCGGAGTCAGATTGGGTGAAGCCAGCTTTTTCTGTGAAAGGCGGGCGTAAGTCAAGATTCCGCCCAGCGGGTTATTGAGTTCGTGAGCCACGGTAGCACAAAGCTTTCCCAAAGACGCCATCTTTTCCATCTGGATCAGGTGAGCTTGAATACGCTCCAAATCCTCCCGCGCCTTTTTCAGTTCGGCGGTCATGGTGTTGAAAGAATCCGCCAATTCCCCGATTTCGTCTTTTCGGTCAAAAGGAATTGCATAATCTAAGTTACCCCTGGCAATGGCCCTGGTACCCTCAGTCAACTTGCGAACCGGTGCTCGAATCAAGGTCCAGATCAAAAGCCCTGTCACAGACAGAACGCTGACCACCAGAATGACGGACGCCAATATGGTCTGGCGGCGGCTGCGGGCGATGTCGGCATCAACCGTGGTCAAAGACATTTGTACGTCCAACACCCCCAGGATGAATTTCTCATCTGGGTGCAAATGACAGCCGGCGCCGTAACAGGCGGGCTCATTCTCTATGGGGTTGATTAGCGCCAAGATCCGATGACCGTCCGGAGCAGTTATGATCCTGTGGCGCTCTTTGGTAGCCAGGGCTTTAAGGGGTTCGGGATAGCGATGGCATACCTGACAAGCTTCTGAAGTGATGGTGACCTTAGTTGATGCCTCTTCAGGACGGCTGGTGAAAATGACTTCGCCCTTCTTATCGTAAATCCGAATGGCCTCAAACCCCGGCATCTCCCTGAAGTTTTGGAATATCTGATGGATATCCTCCTTACGGTTTATCAGCATGCTGTAGTGGGTGGATTCTTTGATCAGATCAGTGGTCCGGAGGGCAGCCAATTCGACCTGCTCCAGAAGGTCGCCGGCTTCGTTTTTCAGATTAATGAAGGTGAAAGTGGCCAGGCCCAAAAACATCACCAGAAACAAGGCGATAAAGAATTTTAATCCTAAGGGCATGTATTGCTCCAGTTCCTAACTTACCGCTGCCGGCGGTACCTTTTCCGATCGACCTTCTCCGTTTGTGATAATATACTTATTTTCAGCGTAAAGGAGAAGTGTTTTTTTATTCTTTCAGGATTAGAAAACTCGAAGTGAGACTACTTTGGTGTAGGGCCATACCACGCTCGACCGGTGCCTTACCTGCCTTGCCTGTTTCGGTCCTATAAGCAGATTCACCAAGCCTGTTTTTCCGTTACGATCAGCTCACCTGCCAGCCTCAGGCAGACTTGGCTGGGCAAGACCTGGTGAAGATACTTGATATTAGCCCCCCCATCGCGCATCGTATCCCCTATATGGTCAACTTGCACGCCTTTGTGTTTCAGGAGAAATTTCAAATGCTGAGCTTCTTCTTCCAAGAATCTTTTTCCCGCAAGTCCGGCGTGGAACTCCTTCAGTTCACGGGGATCTTGCCCTCCCTCCGTCATCGCCAGCCAGCCCCCCCGATAAGGGTCCTGTTGCACCAACTCCGGGTGTTCGGCCAGTGCGGAATTCTCTTGAATCAGACGCCCGGACATAGGTAATGTCAGGAGAATTGTTCCCACCCGGGCATGTATTTTCCCAAATACCTGATTCTGCATTACCTCTTTATCCAAACCGTACAATTCGACTTTTGCCGGAGGTGGCAGGACGTATGCCAAGAGTTCGTCAATCCCCAGCCTCCACTTGTCATCCCCGGCCTTACGCGCCCACAGGTGGCTCGGGTGCAGATACAATCCTTTCTCTACTTCGCCTACGGAGAAAGTGAAAAAGAGAATGGACTTCTTCGACACCTCAGATCCTTCCCCTGCCGCCAGAACTTGTGGTCTGCGCCTTGGGACTCCGGACCGTGCTCCCTCAGGCTTGACCTGGGATCGCATCGCTTCATCCAGATCGCAGTGCTCACAATCATAGTTGAAGGGACACAATTTGAAGGAAATGACCCCCGCTGTCATCCAGATGCAGCGGTTTCTTTCGTCGGTCGATAGAACATTTCGCTTTTTTGAAGCGTTCTTCTTCATATGAAGACCTCGCTCTGAAAGTCCGCACTGCGACCATCGAATTTCCAAACCACAGAAGAATCATTCACGGCTCTGCTAAAATCTCGCTTATCGTTCTTCTAATACGCCCCTTCATAGTCCGGGTGGTCCGCGTGAACGGGCATTCGGTTCACGATCCAACGGTAGACCAAAATCTCAACGGTGATAATAGTTATTACCAGAATCAACTCCCTCCAGCGAAAGAATTCTCGGTGCGGAAGCTTCCAGTTAAGTGCGATCATCGAGACAGTAAGCCGGTTAGCGGCGACGCCCAGAATGGTGAAAAAAGCAGTGAACCGGATCAAACGAGCACTTCCGCTTCGAACGCCATAGGCGAACAAAAAACAGGGCAAAAGAACGAAACCAAAGACCTCCACCAGAAACCAATGGCCCCAGGAGGTATTCAAAAGATCCCAGTGGTTTCCATGCGCCACAGCAACCCACTTCAGGCAGAAGTAGGTCAGGAGAACCAAGGCTGCTGCTCTGCCCAGGCCGATGGTGAGCCTGTCGAAGCTCGCCGCACGGGCAGGATCCATCCGATCCGTCCGACCACGAAGAGCCCGACGGGAGACCGTGCTTTCGGCGATCACCATGGAAAGCCCGGCAAAGATGCTCGAAATGAAGAAAAGCACCGGAAGGTATTCCGAATACCAGAGAGGATGTAACTTCCCCGGCGCCAGGAGAAACAATGCACCCAGCGCGGATTGGTGAAGTGTCGACAGGATTACGCCGAAGATGGTGGCTCCAATGGTCACCCCCAGCGCCCATTTACGGAATCTAGCCGAGCCAATCCACTCGAAGACTGCTGGACAAAACTCTACGAACTGGGTTGAAAGATAGAGCGCCACATGCCAGCCCACCAGAAACAGGACCGAGGTCGTGCCGAACGAGACGGTCATAGGATAAGGCAGCCGCCAGGGGCGGCCCAGATCAAACAGAAGAAAGACGACAGCGAATAGGTAGCCTATAAATCCGGTAAGGACGGCGGGCCGAACCAGAGAATGGTAGTCCTTTAGTCCAAAGAGGTAAACGGCTGATGCCATTATATATCCTGTGGCCGCCAGGGGAACACCGGTAAAAAGCCCCCAGCCGAGGAAAAGTCCCCAGGGTTGGTCCTGAGAGGCGTGGGTGACAGCCCCAAGACCCTGCGTGAAGCGCATCACCACAAAAGGAAGCCCGATCAGAATAATGATTCCAGCCACTATGTTGAAAGGCTTAATAAGCCCCCTTACGTATTCTTTGATGCTGAGTCCGAGGAATATTCTCTCCCGTACCCAAGATTGGATTTGAGGTCTTCTTTCCGCATACTCGGCCATGGTCAATCCTCCTTCCTCTCTGGAATTTCCTCTTCCTCCTCGTCCATCTGCTCCCGATGTTGCGTGAACATATAAAAACCTCCCAACAGGGCAGGCCAAATCACCAGCACGCCAGGGACCATGGAAAGGAACCCTCTGGTCAGTTCCGGATAGGGCTTGGTGCCAAGGTCGGTGGCAAATCCCAGCTTATCAAAAGGGACTCCCGAGATATACAGCCAGGAGGTCCCCCCCACCTCACGTTCCCCATATATGTAGTCTACGTATCTGTCCGGATGCTCTATGATTCTCTTTCTGGCAAGCCTGAGCAGATCACTTCGCTTTCCAAAAGTCATAGCTTCCATGGGGCAAGCCTCAACGCATGCCGGAATGCCGCCTTTGGAAACCCTGGTATCGTAGCACATGGTGCATTTTTTGATCTCGGGAGAAAGCGGATCGTTATACTCGTAAGCTGGGACATAAAAGGGGCAGGCAGTCATACAGTACCGGCAACCTACGCAGACACCCTTGTTGTATGTGACCGGCCCCTCCGGTGTTTTGGTGAAAGCGGCTACCAGGCAGGCAGAGGCACAGGCCGGTTCGTCGCAATGCCTGCATTGATGTTTAACATAGATCGGCGGTCCACCAGGCTTGGGGTTAGGATAACGATTGACCACCGTATAAGCTTGCTCGTCCGTCCTTCTCGTCTTTTCGAAGACGGACTGATCGTCAAAAGGGACTTTTGGTGGCGGTAATTTGTTGATCTCGTTACAGGCAGCTTCGCAGGTGCGACAGCCGACGCAACGAGTAATATCGGTAAGAATGCCATAGCGGTCTGGATAACCGGTAAAATGCTCCGTGCCCGACGCCAACTTGGATTTGCCAACCAAGCCCGCACCTCCAGCCGCCGCGGCAGCTTTCAAGAACTTTCTTCGACTGATTCCCATCTGTAGTCCTCCTGTTGGTTTTATTCTATCATAATACTGCTGAATAGTCTTTTATTTTGCCATGCAACTGACTCAAGCGCCAAATGCAGTCGGGGACGTACGGCGCCAACTGCGGGACATCTTAGTTTTGGTCCCTTGCCGTTTCTTGTCCGGCCTTCTTGGCATGACACTCGGTGCATCCCACGGGACCGCTGTCCATCTCTCGATGGCAACCCATGCATTGGAGATGGTACGCTCCTTTGAGACCCGGCAGGTTTAGATTCTCAGGATCAAAGGGAGCGCCGTGACACTCGCTGCAAGCCAGGGTCTGTCCGGGGTCGCTGTGGTGATGACAGGTGGCACAATCATCTGCCATCAGGGTGTGCATATCATGAGAAAAGGCTACCGGCTCGTATATGTTTTCGAGAGCACTCAAGATAGAGACCTCAGGCCCCTTTTCCGCTTTCTTGTTCGTCGGTGCCTCCTGCGCTACCTTCACCACCTGGGTTGCCTTCTTGGTGTGACACTCGGCACACCCCGTGGGTCCCATATCCATCTCCCTATGACAACCCATGCACTGCTGATGATATGCATCCTTCAGCCCCGGGACGCCCGACTCCTTTGAGGCACCATGGCACTTATCGCATGACGGGGTCCGACCCGCTTCGCTGTGGTGATGACACGCTGCGCAATCTTCGGCCATAAGAGTATGCGCCTGGTGAGAGAATGTCACGGGTTCATATATTTTTGCCAGACCGCCCAAGGTACAAGTCTCCGGCACATCTTCTGTGGAAGATGCATCTGCTTTTTTCCCTCCACTAATGTATGAGGCAATAAGTAAACCCAAGCCTAACGCCAAGAAAGCAGATATCATAATCTTCCTGATCACTGTGACTCCTTGTTTGGTTTTCACACCTGTTTGCCTGCGCTTGAATTAACGTATTAAAATACATTAAAAAAATCTCGGGATATCTTCTCCCATTGCTGAGAAGTCAACTCATCTCCCAAGTCAGGTTTGATCTCCCCTCCTTCTTGCAGGACCGGGTAGCTGCTTGGCACCAAAGCGGCCACCAACTGCTCCTTGGCCGCCTGATTCCACCGCGAAAGCATCTCTCCGGAAAGAAGATTTCTTGCTTCCCGAGCAAGACGTGTGGGGGCAATCTTCAAGATCCAGTTCCTTTCCGGATCTTCCCGGTTCAGAAGTTCTGGATTCTCAACAATCTTTCTGTTCACCTCCACCACTCTGCCGCTGACAGGAGAAACCTGAGCCAGTTCTCTTTCTCCTCTTTGCAACCTCCAGGCTCTGCCCCCTTGGTAGATTCTATCTCCTTGGTTGGGCAGCTTGATCTCCTGAATGGAGCCAAAGACCGATGAGGTGAATTTGTCCATTCCCACATTGACCACGTTGGGCTGGATCACTTCGGCCCAGGTGTGGCTGGGATGAGCGAAAATTCCCTTAATTACCTCAAGAGATGCAGCAACAGATTCTCTTAAAGGGCGACGAGGAGCATTCAGCAATCTCCAAAAAACAATGAAAATTAACATAAACCCAATAGCTATCAGATACTCGGTGGCTTTCGTGAAGAGCATGAATTCCTGAAGATTCTGCATTTCCACATCCTTTCGATGACGTTAAAGAGTGGTGCCCACTTTCCGTAGGTTCAGCTCTACTCTCATTTGTCCTCGCCCTGACCTGGATTGAAGAACTCGGCAGTAACTTTGTCCCACTGCTGGGAAGTCAATTCGTCTCCCAAATCAGGTTTGATCTCGCCCCCTTCCTGCAACACCGGAAACTCGGCCATGGTCAGGGTGGCTACCAGGCGATCTTTGACAGCCTGATTCCACTGACGCAGGACGTTTCCGTGAAGCAGATTCCTGAGTTCCCTTTTCAGCTTTAGCGGCCTGATCTTGAGCATCCAATTCTTCTGAGTGTCCTTTTCCACCAACAGCCGGGGGTTTTGCACCACGTCTTGATTGACCTCCTCCACTCTTCCGCTGATGGGTGAGGTTTGAACCAGTTCCCGTGTTCCTCTTTTCAGCCTCCAGGCTTTTCCCCCTTGCTGAATCATGGTTCCCGGCTCGGGAAGAGCCAATCGCTCAACCGAACCGAAAACCGACCGGGTGAATTCATCAGTGCCGACAGCGACCAAGGCGGGCTCAGCCACCTCCACCCAAGCGTGCCCGGGATGAACAAAGATTCCTGTCCAGGAAGGCGCCACCTTTGTCCCGATGGTTTCCCCTTCTCGTACCGCCGCAATCTTCCTTTGACGCCAGATGCCGATTCCAACAACTATTGCCACGAACAGCAGCAAAAGTACCACTGACATTTTCCTCACCTCGCTTTCTTCTGATAGTCAACCCCTCATATCATAGCGCTTGGGAAACCCCCACAGCTTTACGTTCACGCCACACGCTGATTCCAATCCCTATCGCCAAGAAAAAGAGACCAAGTATTACTGACATTATACTCACCTGACCTTTCTTTCAACATTCGACACCTAATTCCATTGGTGAGCACTGCAAAGCCGCTGCCGAAAAACGTTCCGCAAAAAGATGCATCTGTTAACTGCAAGAATCTATTGATATTACATACCGAGATTTCGCAAGACGACAAAGATGCAGTAAAAAAACTCTGCACGTGACCGTTGAAAATCCCTACAATATCTGACGTGGAAGGGGAGTCGGATTGGTTAAGTTATTCACAGTGACCGAGAAACGAAACGTAGAATAAATCCACACCAGGTGTTGCGATTTTCAACACGTTTTTAAATGGTCGGACAGAAGGGTTGAAGAAGGGTCAGTATTCACGATCCTAGATCCCAACACAAAATCCGACACTTCACTCACACTAAACCGAAATCTCTGGGACACGGATACTTTTCCGGGTTCAGAAAGACTCAACTGCCACCTCAAAACACTCCTTGGCTCGTCCGGTTGGAGAGTCCTCAGTTAGTATATCCGCACCTGAACAACAAACTTTCTGATATCTTCGAAAGGCGAAGGAGCACGGCATTCGGTTATGAGAAAGTCGCGAAACCCGCCCAGCACAGGGACACGTACAAAAGCTGAATCTGCCTGTTTCAATTGAGGTTGGATTTTCGTGCGTCATCGTGGGTTGTGGGGGGCTGTTCCAGACTCGTAAACACATTATCGATCTTTGTGATAGTCCATTTGTTAACAGGTTACGAAGATGGCCGTGAAGGGTTCGAATCCCGTCTCCTACGGATTATTCCTTTGAGATGGAGCAGTTTGTCCTGCATACATGATGGGCGCAGGATTTCCCTGCTGTCGATGAAAAAGGGAAACAGACGAAAGAAATAGAGGCTTTCAGTTGCTGCATCTAAATCTGTGCAACAAGCTCTTGAATCTCTTCGAACTGGACTGGGGTTTGACATTCCGAAATGAAAAAAGTTCTAAAATCGTCTCGTAGGCCCCGCATTTTTGATTTGCTGTGCTACAGAACGTTAGAGTGACGGGGTTAGGAGCGGCAGGGTATCCCCTCAGCTTAATCTAGACCATACAAAGACTAAAAGCTAAAAAAATAAGGGAGGACGACCCCCCATGCTTGTCAAAAAGTTGTAAAATCGTCCAAGGGGGGACCCGACCTGCAAACTTCCAGTCTCCTTTATCCGGTTTGACCTCAACTTGCGTCTTTTTGAAGCCGATAATAAAAATGAACAAATATGAATAAATATCTTGACAAATGACAAAATGATCCGTATATAGACGGAAAGATAGTTAGGGAAGTTAAGATAGGTTTTTGTTAGGTCGAAGTTACTCAGCCACGAAAGCTTATTTTTTGAGGCTTTCGTGGTTTTTTTATATACAGGAAAGGAGGTGATTTTATGATGCAGGGTACGGTAAAATGGTTCAATGAATCCAAAGGGTATGGTTTCATCACTCCGGATGACGGAGAAAAGGACCTGTTTGTGCACTTCTCTGAAATACAGGGAGAAGGATTCAAAACTCTTCGAGAAGGTGATGGAGTTAGCTTCGAAGAAGGACAGGGACAAAAAGGACCTCAGGCAACAAATGTCCAGAAGGTATAATTTAGCGAAATCAAATTCCTAAAATATATCGTTGGCTGTTCCGAGGCCTCCCTTGGCCTCGGGACTTTAGTGTGGCGGGGATAAAACCCCGCCACATTTCATTATGAGTAGAGCCGTTTGGTGTCTTCTCTTCTATTCTGTGGGATTCAATAATGACTTGTCTATCAGGTATATTGTTTACAACGTCTGAATCTAAGCAAACAACTTTCGAACGTCTTCAAAAAAGGAAGAATGTGAGATTTCGCCTGTGAGAAAGGTTTTAACTTCTTCCAATTGGGGGGACATTGATTGACTGTTGTGACCTGATCGGTTTACTTGCCTTGCTTTTTGTCGACTCGTGTCTGGAGGGTTTAACTTACTGCTCCCGAAGCTTCCTCCGGGACAGCGGGCAAAGGCGAAACGGAGGGCTCTACAGCATGTGGAAGGCAATCTTCTGTTTTCTTATTCTCAAAACCCTTTCGAAGCCCCCAGCTAGTAAGAGAATAGAGCAAGGGATGAGTCCAGTTGTGAAAGAATCTCGTACATATCGAAGCTTTACTGTAAAAACTCCTTCCAAGCCAGAGAAAACCCTCGGCCAGTTCTTCTGGGGTCATGTTTTTTGGTCTGAAAACCACAGTCCTGTGATTATAGTCCTGCCAGTTCTGGGTTAAAAGCCTTCCTTCTTTCTTGAACCGTTTGAAGATAGCCGTGCCCGGATAAGGGGTCAGAATGTTAAAAGTCGCACTCGTGATTCTGTTCCTATCCAGAAAGTCTAGGGTTTTCTCGAATATGCTCTTATCATCTCCGTCGAAACCGAACACCAGTGAGGCGTGAAAGAGAATCCCCGAATCCCGAACAATCTTGATAGCTTGGCTATATTCTTTAGCATTATCTGGAGTTTTACGCAGCCTTTTCAGATTGTCAGAGGAAACCGACTCTATTCCGATAAACAAACCAACACAACCAGATTCTTTGGCCAGCCTCAGCAAGGTCTTGTCCTTGGCCAGGGATATAGATGCCTGGCCTACCCACCAGCGAATCTTCAATTCCGAAAGAGCGGTGAATAACTCCCTGGCGAATTTAACATCCCCCATGATATTGTCATCCAGGAAGAAGATTTTTTTGCCACCTCCTGCAACTACTTCCTTCACAATATCCTGAACTTTGCGGTGTCGTAGTTTTTTCCCATAAAGATCCGTAACCGAACAAAATTCGCAGTTGTAGGGACAACCTCTGGTGCAGAAGACGGGAGTCACATGAAAGGGGGTATGATTATGGTTTAGTTTGGCTATGGGGAATTCTGTCAAATCAGAGTCAAAAGACCGGTAAAATCTCTTTAGTCTGTTTTGCCTGAAATCGTCAAGGAGTTTACCCCAACATCCTTCTGCCTCACCCATGACCACACAATCGCAATGGGCGATGGCTTCATCAGGCATAACTGTGGGATGAATCCCCCCCAAGACCACCTTAGCGCCTTTTTTCCGGAAAACAGAAGAGAGTTGGTAAGCCCGAGGAGCCATTGCAGTCATGCAGGAGATCCCCACCAGGTCGTAGTGTTTGTCAAGATTGACCTGCTGAATCTCTTCCTCCACCACGTCCACCTCAATCTCAGGTGGAGTCAAAGCAGAGATAACCCCTAAGGTAAGCTGAGGCATTCTCAGAAACCGGCTCCGCCCTTGGCTCAAAGAAGGAGTTATCAAAAGAATTTTCACTTCACCTTTCCGTTCGGGAATCTTGATTTGACCAGGTGCAGGGGAAATTAATCCCTCTATCCGCTGGTTTTTTTATGTCGGTAGCCTGGGGACCTTTTTGCCCCTTGACAATAGTAAATTTCAGATGATCTCCTTACCCTAATTCTTCAAAGTCCACGTTCTGGAGTTCCGAGCGATGAAAGAATATCTCTTTCATCCTCAGCCAAGATGAATCCAAATCCCCTTTCCCTTATTATCCGCTTTAGGGTTCCCTCGTACATGCTTTCATTCTCCTGTCAAAGAAACATGCGCTCCCTTCTGAGAATTATTGTCCCTCTTTGATTCTCCCCAAAACAGTTGGCCTTAAGACTCCTTTCTGAGAGTCTTAGTAGTTGGACCAGAATCTTCACTTTCTGCGATATAACCATTTACTATCAAATGTCAAGCTCTTATTTGAATCTCTTATAATTAGAGGTGAACCACGTTAGCGAACTGATCAGTTTCTTTATGTGTTGGTTCAATGAAAGAGGGACGTCGAATATGTGTATAACGGAACAGTGGAAATTCCAAGTAATTCGAATAACGCACCTTGCATGATCGCGGTGGCACAAGACTAGTCCTATTGATCCGATAGGAGTAGCAAATTGATGAGGCGAAAGAAAGGAGAAATTGCTCGCTTATGACTCTGTCTCCCCTTGGTGTGCAAACTACCCATGTCTGAATCTGAACAACCGCCTTTTGAAGCTCTTCAAATGCCGGAGAATTGGGGTGTTCGGTCATGGAAAAAGTTCTAAAATCCCCTCGTAACTCCCGTTTCTTTTAATTCTGGCTGGTTTGTAGCTGGTTGAGAATCAAGCCGGAGGTCGTCCCGTCCTTCGACAAACTCACTTCGTACCGAGCGCACTCAGTGCGAGGCAGGACAGTGAGAGGAAGCCGAACTGCCAGCGGTGGGATCGGCCCCGCCATAGATGTCAACAAGGTCCGCTATCAGGCGGGGTGTTTCCCTTAAGGTAGCTAGCTATACCCATGGATCCATCGTTTCGGGAACTGAAACATCGCCTGGCTCAGAAGCGTAAAGTAGGTTAAGGCATGGCGCTTTGATGCACCGGAAAGTTGACCAAAAGATTGAGACTGAAAAGAGTACTTTATAACCGGTACGATCATCTTCGGGTAATATGGAGAATGATCGTATATCTGCTAATTGGAATAGTAGTATTTCTTCCGTTTATTCCAATACTCAAAATCTTGCCCCTGGGTACCGGTGAAACCGGACTTGCTTCAAGTGCGAATCTGGTATTCGTCTTTTTCTTGAATATCAGTTTCCTTTTGGCCGCATGGATTACGCTGAAATGGATAGACCGCAAACCACCTGCATTGCTCGGTCTTAATTTCTGGTTTCCCAGCCTAAAAGAACTACTAATCGGACTTGGAATCGGTCTGGCAAACTTCGGGATAGTCTTCCTGGGTTTACTGGCCTTTGGCTGGATTTCTGTGGAGTGGGCCGGTGTCAGAATTGCAGATGCCGAGGTTTTTGCTCTGTACTTGGCAACATTTCTGGTCTTCGCTGGTTTTGAAGAACTTATCAACCGGGGCTATCTATTTCAAACTCTCTGCGAGGGGGTGGGCGTCTGGGCTGCTGCCATAATTGTCAGTCTGATCTTTTCTCTCGTCCATATCATAAATCCGGCATTCTCATTGCTCGGGGGTGCTTTTCTGTTCATACATGGGCTATTGTACACCGTTTCCTATCTTAAGACACGGTCACTCTGGACGCCCATTGGCTTGCACATGGCCTGGAATTTCGCCCAGGGACCTGTTACAGGCATGAAGGTGAGCGGTACATCGGTTAACAACAGCTTCCTCCTAACCGAAGTCACCGGACCAGACCTGTTGACCGGTGGTGGTTTTGGCGTTGAGGGCGGGTTGGTTGCGATATTCGTTTCGGCTATAATTCTTCTTGTACTGCTAAAGACTCGTTGGTTGAGTCCGTCAGCACGGTTTCTTCTGGTAGAGGGGAAGTGGGCAAATAAGAATGATAGTTAGGATAACTCATCAGTTGGTTGATGGTTCTTAATTGGTGTTCCGCATCGGAGTATCCCCGCTGATTCTGAGCCTAGCCACTCTTGATCGTCTTCCAACGATTACCATTGATCATGACATAGTGCAATTGTATATTCAATTCGAAGCTTACAAAAGCTTGCTGAGAGTGATGTCGGCCCCGCCATTAACTTGAACCTTCTCTAGTGAGAAGGTTTTTTGTTTGCGCCTATTTCAGTGTATTCACATATACCGGTAAAAAGTGTTTGAATTTTATCTCTTGGTGATTTAGAGAATGAAAATCTGACTTATCTGACCATATACAGGTCCAAATGCTTTGTGTAATCATTTGGAGCCTGTCACACCCCGCCTTGCTCTGCTGCAGCAATCGGGAGAACCAATAACATACAGAACATCTCCTATCTTCAAATCATGAGAACTCTCCGGATTAGCCGTCAGTTTCTGGTCTCGAACAATAGCCAGAACATTCGCGCCAAATCTGTTTCGAATCTGGGCTTGGCCAATTGTTTTGCCGACAATGGGAGAATCGTCCCCCAGGCGAATGGCACTTATCTCGATTTCCGGCAGATGGGTCTGTAAGTCTTGTAGAGTCGAGGTTTGTTTATGTAAGCCCCGGAACATTTCATAGCTTTGTGAGCGAAGTTCGTTGATGAATTTCTCGATATCATCTCTGGGAATAAGGTATTTCATCAGCACGCGGGTAAAGATCTCCACAGAGGTTTCAAACTCTTCGGGGATCACCTCATTTGCCCCAAGTTCGTATAAAGCCTGCATTTCGGACACAAACAGAGTTCGCACGATTATATATGCATCCGGATTCAGTTGGTGTATCTGTTTGGTAATTCGTCGGGTGCCAACGGGATCAGAGATGGCGACAACAGCTATGCGTGCTCGATCTATGGCAACATGCTCCAAGGCCTCCCGGCCCGTGGCATCGCCGTATAAGATCGGTTCACCCTCATCCCGATGGAACCTAACGGTGTCTGGATTCATTTCGAGGATCACGTAGGGAATATTAGACGAACGTGCTGCACGCGCTATGTTTTTCCCGTTTATGCCAAACCCGATTATTACCAGATGGTCCCGCAAGTTGCCGAGCTTGGCCTCTTCTGCTAGATGCCGATGTGAGCCGTGCCTGAATATGCTGAAGAAACGCCAGGATGAGAGGGTGTCAGCAATCCGGGGGGCGACATTGATAAGAAGGGGGGTAAGGGCCATGGTCAGAATCGCCACAGCAAGAAATATTTGGTAAGTATCTTGGTCAAGAAGATTTAAGGACATGCCCACTTTTGAGAGAATAAAGGAAAACTCGCCCACCTGGCTGAGTGCCAATCCGATTATGATGGCTGATCTGAACGACATCCCTATCAAGAGTGCCACGCCGGTGACCAGAATTGCTTTTATAATCACTATCAAAAGAGTCGTGCCAACTATAGTCGACGCATGGAAGACAAACTGATTTGTATTTAGAAGCATCCCCACCGAAACGAAGAAAAAGCTTGTAAACACAATCTTGAATGGCAGGATGCCCTCAAGTGCTTGATAACTGTATTCCGACTCCGAGACTACCAGCCCGGCCAGAAACGCTCCCAGGCCCAAAGATAAGCCGAGTTTACTTGTTGACCAGGCAACCGCAATGCACATGAGAACGGTGGACAGAAGGAAAAGCTCACGGCTTCGGGTCCGAACTACCTGGTGCAGAACATGAGGGACGACATATCGAGCCAGCAGGATGACTGCAACTATGACAGCAACTCCCTTTAAACCCAAAATCAGCATTGAAGCAATTACATTTTCTGTGGTCCCGGAAAGCAAAGGAGTGAAGATCAACATCGGGACTATGATTATGTCTTGAAAAATCAATATCGAGAGAATTACGCGTCCGTGTGCGCTGAATAGTTCACTTCTATCTTGCAGTGTACGGAGCACGATTGCCGTGCTGCTTAAAGCCACAAGGAAGCCCGCGAATATTGATCTGTTTAGATTGAGATTGAATTGACGCGCTAATATAAATATTACCGCAATAGTCACTAATACTTGAAGACTTCCTCCTATAAGAACTGCTCGTTTGGAGTTCAACAAATCTCTTATGGAGAATTCAATTCCGATAGCGAACAGTAAGAGTACAATTCCGATTTCAGCCAAAATGTCGACTTCATGAACCGACTCAACTAACCCCAATCCGTATGGACCAATTAAAAGACCGGCAAGCAAAAAGCCAACAATGGACGGCAATTTTATGCGGTGACAGATAAAAAGGGTTATCACTGAAAACGCAAAAATGATGGCAATGTCTTTGAGTATTAAGATTTCAACCATATCATAGCATCCCGATATCTGAGGTTGTTCACTGGACGATTTCGGTCGACGACAGCAAATGAAAAACAACGTTTGGGTTTCATCAACGAAAAATACAATTATTGTTTGCTTATTGCAATATCAGTTTTTCAGTTTCGGCAATATGTCGAATGAAACAGAAACATATGGTGTAACGCCAAACCCGAGATCTGGTGTTGACTTCCTCAGGGAAATGTTGTATAATTCTTCGAGAGGCAGAACCAGAGGACGACTATGGAGAAACTCATCTACCTTGACAGTGGCGCGACCACCTTCCCAAAGCCCGAAGATGTCTATGTCGCAATGGATAAGTTTTTTCGTTGCTGCGGAGTCAACCCGGGCCGGTCGGGATACGATCTTTGCATGGTGGCGGGGTCCATGGTCGAGGAAACACGTAAGCTGCTTACCAAGTTCTTCAACGGAACTGATCCCAACCGTCTGATCTTTGGCTACAACGCCACGGATGCTCTTAATCTGGCGATCTCCGGTTTGCTCAGGGAAGGTGATCATGCCATCACCTCTAATGTAGAGCATAATTCGATCCTTCGGCCGCTATTTCACCTTTACAAGTATGGCGGCGTCGAGGTCGATCATGTTCCGTTTGACAGTCAGGGATTTGTGGACCCTGATGACTTTGCCCGGCGGTTTAAGAAGAACACAAAGCTGGTCGCAATGAATCACGCTTCGAATGTTATTGGCACCCTGCAGCCGGTTGAGGAGATTGGTCAGCTCTGCCGGGAGCGGGGAATCACTCTATTGGTCGATACTGCTCAGTCGGCCGGAAAGATTCCGGTAGATATGGAGGAGATGAATATTGACGTACTCGCCTTCACCGGTCACAAGTCTCTTATGGGACCAATGGGCATCGGCGGGCTTTATGTCCGGGAAGGCATTGAAATCCGGCACACTCGCGCCGGCGGCACAGGCGTGCGCTCCGCCGTCCCCACTCATCTAGATGAATACCCCTACCGGCTCGAGTATGGCACCCCCAACCTGCCGGGAATAGCAGGACTAAATGCCGGCGTCAAATGGGTGCTAAAGGAGGGGATGTCAGAAATCCACGGACGCGAGACAAAACTGCTCCGAATGCTTCGGGATGGGCTGCGGGAGATCGAGGGCGTGAAGCTATACTGCCAGGATAATCTGAACAATCACATTGGCATCCTCTCATTCAACGTGGAAGGGCTGGAAGCACTCGACACTGGCACCATGCTGGATGTTGACTACAGTATAACCTGCCGCACCGGTTTGCACTGCGCTCCCCTGGTGCACAAACAACTGGGTACAGATAAGATTCACGGATCAGTGAGGTTCGGGCTGGGGCCGTTTAACACCGCTGAGCATATCGAAGCCGCTATCAAAGCTGTGGGAGAGATAGCTCACATTCGCCAGAAGCAGAAGGCCTGCTGACCGATTCCTTCCCCTTATTCGTCCACGTCATCGAATATGCTTCTGTCTCCATGTTCAGAGATCAAAGGATCGGAACTTGATGACAGTTCGCCGTAATCCTCTTCCTCTTCACGTTCACACACAAGATTCTGGATTTCTTGTTCGATTTTAGAGAGACTACCATCTATGATCTTCTGGACTTCATCCTGTGCGTCAAACTCACCGGCAAAAGTCCTCAGGGCATCTATTAGCGGTTCGAAATAGCTTTCAGGGTCCTCTGGCTGCCTGTAGTTCCATCTCCAGTTTTCGATCGTGTTTTCGAGATCAGGCACCAGCTCCGTTTTCACCTTCGTTAGGATCATGTCGATCTCGTCGGGCTTGAACATGGAACGGATCGAAGCATCGGACAGAAAGTCTGAATCGGGAGTGTCTACAGCCAACTCAGACACATCCATGACAAACTGTACTCGTAGGTGCTCCGGCAACAAACCTCGCTTGTGCAGGCTGGCGAGCAACGAGACTTCAGGAACAGCGCTAAGATAGGAACCTATCGAGAGGGCTTCTTCAAGAACCTGAGGATGACGTTGAAGATAGAAACTGAGGAACTCATCGCCACAGCGGTATGCAAGGAAGCTGTATAGAGAACCTCTATCTTTGAGAGAGTGAAGTCTCTCGCAGACGAGAGAGTACCGAGTGCGCGGGACGACCACTTTTGCTCCGCGCATATCGACTCGACCACAGGTGATCTCTCGTACAAGTTTGCTGGAGGGGGTTCCCGAAAGATACACATCAACAAGTTCAGCATCTCTAGCTATGATTTCTCCGATTGCGTCTGCGATTGTGGGGTGCTTGAAGTGCCAACGATTCACCGATCCCGGTACGAACAAGACTAAGCTGTCCTTCATAGCGCTGAGTGCTTGACGCATGTTGGCGAGATTTGACCCGAGACGTTCTATGGCGGTTCGCTCTTCTTTTGAAAGCTCAATAGGACTCTCGAGAGTGCCTCCTCTCATGAATAAGAAGGACAAGGACGCCTTTGCGTGAGTGTCAAGGGATTGGACTACTTCTACGAGGAACTCCAAGGGATGCTCCACGAAGCCTTCGATCGAATCTTGGGAAATGATCAGTTGCTTTGTGAACAGTTTCGTGCCGAGTCGTCTTGCGATCTCCGGAAGAAAGTGCTTGCTGGCCGCCAATTTGGGCAAGTAAGGCTTTATTTGGGTCTTGAACGAACGTGGTTGGTCGCCAAGCTTGACGTGGTTGTAGAGTATCCGTTTCTTCTCCTCTAACGTAAGATCTTGGACGTTGATTACAACTTGGGACTCGCCAAGGAGCGGGAACGCCGACATCTTAAGGTCTCGACGTGCGCTTTCGAACACATAATCCCGCGAAGTGAATAGAACACGAGCTCCTTTCCTAATCGCTGTATGCAAGTGCGAGAAGGCCTTATTCCACGCAAAGACGGTTTCCTTTTGGTACTGCGTAGTCCCGAAGACATCATCCACCCAGAAGAACTGACGTGGTTCGTAAGGGTTCCAGTGCTCGACGAACCCGTTTGCGTCTAATACTCTCAAGGTGGAACACCGCCAAACGTCAACAGCACCCAACGAAAGAGTAGCAGCGATGGTCGATTTACCAGATGCAGGTTCCCCCAAAAGGAGCACAAAGCCATGGTTGAGCAAGGCCATCGCGCTCTGCCTATGAGCATCGGTGATAACGAACTTGGACAGATCAGGGCCAATCGCCTTCAGGATTTCTTGCGCTTGAGTGTAGGCACGTTCGTCAAGAATCTGACTCAAGTCACCAAGACCGTAGACTCTCGGCACTAGCATACGGAGGCGGGAGTTCTCCGTGATTCGCAGAGTAATCCATGTCGAACCGAAGGCTGCAAACCACTTGACTCCTGGGACACCAAGAAATGCTTCCCGGATCTCCTCTTCCGCTGAACCGGAAAGACCCATGTTAGTCATTAGAACATAGTTCTCTGCCAATCCTTTCTCCGCCAGTCTCTTGGCCTTCTCTATTTCATCTGTTAGTAGCCCGAGGGACAACCTGCCACCCTCCTTGCTTGAGAACTTGCATTGTACTGTGTAGGACCCCTTGACTCCGCCTTCCTTCAGGTTGCTCCAGTCACCGTGAAATGCACCGTCACGACCCCCGTCGTGCGAGGGCAGGAACGCCTGAACGGTTTGGCCAAAAACCTCGGAGACTATAGTCACGCACAGGTCTTGAAAAGACTTCCACCCTAAGGTATGCAGTTCGTACGTGATTTCCTGAGATTGTGCTGCTGTAGGTTTTCCCACGATTCAACTCACTAACTCATGAATTACCAGAACGTCGGCGACGACCTCGGATACGGTCTTGATCTCTACTTTAAGGTCATATTCGCGGTTAAGCTCGCTTAACTGGTCGATGCAGTTATGACAAGGAGTAACGACGATCTGGGCGCCCGTCTTGCGAATCTGATCCGCCTTGATCCTGCCTGCCTCCAATCGCCTTTTTGCGTATCGCGTCATTGACAACTGACCGCCACCGCCGCCACAGCAGTAGTTCTTCTCGCGATTGGGATACATCTCAACGAAGTTGGTGACCGCATTCTTGAGAATAAAGCGTTGTTCTTCGATGATGCCGCCCAGGCGTACCAGGTTGCAGGGATCATGTAACGTCACCACTTTTTGGTTGCGCGAAGGGTCCAGCTTGATGCGTCTCTGTCGGATATAATCAGCGATGATTTGAATAACGCTTTTGACCTTGAATCTGTCCGTGGCGGCCATCCACTCGGGCGCTTCCCAGCGATTGGAGTTGTAGCCGTGGCCACATTCGCCCAAGACCAGCGTTTTTGCCCCCAACTTGACCATCGAATCGCGCAGGCGCGATGAAATCAGACCCGCCTCGTTATCATTACCACTGTAAAGGCCATAGTTGGTGACGTCATAGTAATCGCTGGATACGGTCCAGCTCTCCTTGGCCGCATAGAATATCTTCGCAGTGGCCAAAAGAGATAGCGGGAAGAATTTTGGCTCCCGCGGATTGACGGTGTAAAGGATTTCTGTTCCCGGCTTATCGACCGGCAGATGCGCTTCTGGATCACCTACCTCCAGTTGCAGCTCTTCGCTCAACCATTGCAGCGTATCGAGCCACTCCTGCCGAGGAATGCCCATGTTGTTGCCCTTTTCCACCGCGGTGGTCACCGTTGATTGCAGGTCAGGCGGAACTAAGTCGATGGAAGCCAGGGTGGTTCTGGCGGTCCGGATCAGACGTGTTATGTTAATCCCCATGGTGCAGTTCAGCGCGCAGCGTCCACACAGGGTGCAGCGTCCGTACAGCGAATCGACCCACCGCTCAACCGTCTGGCTATCCAATGCACCATTACCTTCGGACCCTTTAGCCAATCCACCCAGGACGGTCAGGAGCCTTTTGAATACCGAGCTAACGAGTTTAAGTTTGTAGGCTGGGATGGCCTCAGTCTCTCCGGTGACCAAGAAATAGTGGCATGAGTCGGCGCAGAGGCCGCAGTTGACGCATGACTGCAGTCCGGCGGCTATGTTGTGGTCAAGAAGTTTCCTGAATGAAGCCAAAGCTGACTCCAACTCATCCGGTTTCAGATGCCGGATGCGCTCTATATAGGGATCTTTCTGTACTTTTTCGGACGTCATATGCTAAGCTTTCTTTGAAGGATGAGGAAACACACCTCTTTTGCCAAAGAAGGTACCGAAGAGAATCCGGGAATAGAAGAAGAAAACGCAGTGACGAAGTTTCCCGAATGGAACATAAATGAAGATGATCATGGCAACGGCGAGAAACGGAACCAGCATGGCTTCTGCAAAAGTCGCCGCCAGAGCGAAAAACAGGAGAAGGTCAACAAGGATATTGGCCAGATAGTCGTCACCACCGCTCAAGGCTCTCATCTGTGGTTTGAGTATTCTCTTAATAAGCAGCGCCACTCCACTAACTAGGCCAATTATCAATAGTATCTGCGCTGGCTGCAAGAATGTCTGGGTTAGCGGAATACCCAAAAGCACCGTTGCCAAAAACAGCATTGCCATCAGTATGCCCACGTGATACAGGATTCCGCCAATGTAAGTCCAGATATGTTTGGCAGCGCTCTCTTTCTCCCAGGGCAGCATGCCTGGCCCGAAAGCATACAGGATGCCTGCGAGGCTGCCACCCCGCGGATGCGCGTATGTCGGTCTCCGGCCGAAGGCGAAAGTTCGGACGAGGATCACCGTGAGAACGACGAGGCAAAATAGCACCGAGGCTGCCACACCCAGTTTCAGTACCGCAAATAGAGACATTTAGGGAACCTACACGCAGCCGTCCGGCTTAGGTAAACCGGCAATCTTGCACGCCCCCTTGGCAGGACCTGAGGGGAATAGCTCGTAAATGCGGCGCAGAGGCAGGCCGGTGGTCTTACAAATGGACCGAACCATCGGTGCCAAGTTAGTTTCGACGTAGTGATTGCGAATGAATTCAATGACCGCCCAGTGTTCCGGGGTTAACTTGTCGATACCTTCTGCAGCTTTGGCTAAAACCTCGGCAACATGTTTATCCCACTGCTGGGGGTCCATTAGAAACCCTTCTTCGTTGAGCGCCAGTTTCTTGCCGCTGATGTCGAGATCAGACATACACATACTCCCTCCAATTGAATAACCTGAATGCAAAGATAATGCAAATCAACCAGCTTGGCAAGGGAATTTGCACCCCATAAATCTCAAAAGTACCGTTTCGGCACAGAGTGATTTAATTGAAAGTTCGAACCTCACAGAAATTCGCGAACAGCGATGCCGGGGCTGCAGAGACAATGGTTAGAAAATCATTCGCGAATCCATCAATTATTCCTCTTGACTAGAAGCTGCTTATTCCATATAATTGTTTGACGCAGGGAGTTCTTCACGGTTCGTGGGTCATGATTAGTAGCTGTTGGGTAGTCCATAGTATTCAGTTCGCAGTTGAAAGAGATAGAAGATTGTTTTCGAGAATTGAGGCTCCCTGTTCGGGGGCGTTGTTTTTTGGGCCTGAAGATCTTACGACTATAAGTCGGAGTTCCTATCCAATTGATCTGGAAAGACCGTCCGGCGGCCCACCCGTTTTTTTGGGTTCAATTGCCTGTTAACAAGAAGTGCAATCAGTAAACCATGAATAAGTCTGGAGGATAGTATGGATAGCTACCGCGTACCGCGTCCGGTCAACGAGCCGGTTTACAGCTATGCCCCTGGCTCACCTGAGCGGGGGAAGCTGAAAGCTGCTTTAGATGACCTGAAATCAAAGCAGATCGAGGTCCCTTTGGTAATTGACGGTAAGGAGATTCGCACTGACAAGAAGGTGAAAATAACTGCGCCGCACGACCACAGTCTGGTCTTGGGCTATGCTTATCACGGCAGCAAAAAAGAAATTCAATCGGGGATCGATTCGGCGTTGAAAGCCCAGAAGTCGTGGGCAGCGCTGCCAGCAGGGCAGCGTGTGGCGATTTTTCTAAAAGCAGCTGACCTGTTGGCGGGACCTTATCGTTACGTCGTGAATGCCGCCACCATGCTGGCACACTCCAAGAGCGCGTTCCAGGCGGAGATCGACGCGGTGTGTGAACTGGTCGATTTCTTCAGGTTCAACGCTTATTATATGCAGATGATCGCCGATATCCAGCCGATCAACCCTGATCCCTTGATCTGGAATCGCCTGGACTATCGACCTTTGGAGGGATTTATTTACGCTGTCACCCCGTTTAATTTTGTGTCCATCAACGGCAACCTTCCCACAGCACCCGCGCTGTGGGGAAACGTCGCAGTTTGGAAGCCGGCCAGAAGTGTGCTGTACACCTCGCACTTCCTCATGAAGATATTCATGGAAGCGGGCTTGCCACCAGGCGTGATCAACTTTGTCACAGGCAACTCATCGATGATCAGCGAGGTGGTTTTAAACGACGAGAATCTTGCGGGAATCCATTTCACCGGATCCACCGCCGTCTTTCAGTCTATGTGGAAAACCATCGGGCAGAATATCGCCGGATACAAGACCTATCCCCGCATCGTCGGTGAAACCGGCGGGAAGGATTTCATTTTCGTTCACCAGTCCGCTGTTCCTGCTCAGGTGGCCACAGCCATCACCCGCGGCACCTTTGAATATCAGGGGCAGAAGTGTTCGGCCGCTTCCAGGGCTTATGTCCCCAAGTCGCTCTGGCCGCAGATCAAGGAGATTTTGCTTGCGCAGATCGGCGGGATCAAAATGGGTGACCCGTGCGATTTTACCAACTTCATGAACGCCGTCATCGACAAGGCCGCCTTCGACAACATCAAGTCCTATATCGACCATGCCAAAGGCTCATCCGATGCCAATGTCATCGTGGGCGGCAACTGCGATGACTCCAAGGGATACTTCATTGATGCCACCGTGATTGAGACCACCAATCCGAGATTCAAGACCATGCAAGAAGAGATCTTCGGACCGGTAATGACCATCTACGTCTATGACGACGCCGACTACGAGAAGACCCTACGTCTCTGTGACGAAACATCACCTTATGCCTTGACTGGTGCGGTGTTTGCTACTGATCGGAGTGCGATCGAGACCGCTGAGAGCATTCTCCGTAATGCGGCGGGAAACTTCTATATCAACGATAAGCCGACAGGAGCCGTGGTTGGCCAGCAGCCATTTGGTGGCGCTAGAGCCTCAGGCACGAATGACAAAGCCGGAGCTCTGCACAACATGATCCGCTGGACGTCACCCCGTGCAGTCAAAGAGAATCTTCTGCCGCCAGCGGATTTCAAGTATCCTTTCATGATGGAACCGTGACAGCCTGCAGATAGCGCCCGATGCACGTTGCACAATAGAAAGGCCCAAAAGCTGGATTTTAGGAATAGGCGCCCGCTACTTAGCGGGCGCTGGCTTTTTGCTAGAACGTTGTGACATTGAAGTCAAGAAGGCGTCGAGTTCAAGTCCCGTTGGCCCCCGCATATTTAATCTGCTGTGCCACAAAAGGGTAATTGTGTTCGGATTTTCGAAGTGCGTCAAATTCTCCTGAAAAAGGAAACCTGAAGATGATTCACTCGTAGGTAATAAGTGAGGATGATATATATGGCCGCAAGAGGTGAAGTGATATGTTTAGGGAACCACTTTAAGAGAAAGGAGGATTGATCATGTCTATGTTCAAGTCTGTAACGGTGATTCTTTTGATGATTTTTCCCCTCTCCGTCGCAGCTCAAACCTTACCAGTTGCTGAAAAGAAGGAATCTGCAAGGCAATCTGTTTCAAATTCATTGCGTGGCAAACATAGTATTGCCTTAGGCATAGGACTTCTGGGTAAAATGACTGTCACGAATGAAGTATCCGCAGCTGGAGTGACAAATAGTGTAGAGGAAGGGGAGTTTCTCGGATCAATTGCTTATACCTACTGGCTCGAGAACGATTTGGGCTTCAACTTCAGTTTAGGTGTACTTGGCATAGATGTTAATAATTCAGTGAAGGGTTCAGAGGTGTCCACAGAAACAGCTACAGTGGTACCACTGCTGTTTGGAGTAAAATATCAACCCTTCAGACTCACCACCAGCGATGTTCTGAGACCCTATGTATTAGCATCTGTCGGACCTTTGTTCGGATCTGCAACAATAAATCGAGTGGGAGTGAACATTGAAAGTGAGTCCTACTCGGAAACAGCACTGGGTTCCCGTCTTGGGGTAAGCATGGACCTGTTACTCGGCAAATGGTTTACACTCGGTGTTGGTGCTGGCTATTATCTTGTTACCGATTTTGAAAGACCTATCGGATCCGAGAAGAACTATAGCAGTCCCGAGTTCTCCCTATCTTTTGGAATGATTTTTGGGAAGGGAAAAAAATAATACAATGGAAGCCGGGTGCCCCACCGCTTGCGGTGGGTTTGATCTTGCGAACAGGCCGTAGGCGCTGCCTGCTTGACGAATTCTTATTTGTCTTGCTGTTGGGGTAGGTGTTGCACTCCTGCCCGTGGAAAGAGGAAAGGGGTGCAACCCCTATCCTAAAAAGACTCCGGAATATACCTATATGGCCTCTATGGTCGAAGGTGGTTTCTTGGTTATGTTATAGGTAACACTCACCACTCCCGCTATTTCGTTTGTCATGCGTGCTGCGAGGTCTTCCAGGACGTCATAAGGAAGTCTCGTGGGTGAGCCTTCTTTTGCATCTTTGCTTTCCCAGCATCTGACCTCTATTTGCAAACCGTAGTCCCTTTTCCCTCCTTTGATGCCTGTAACTTTATCCTGGTGCAAAATAGCCAGATACTGAAATGCTCCGGTGTTGGACAATTCTTCCTCTACGATCCTTGTCGCCTCTCTCACGATTTCTATCCTCTCTGGCGTTACCTCTCCTATCACTCTGGCTGCCAGAGCGGGTCCAGGAAAAGGCGGTCTGTTGTACAGTTCCTCAGGTAATCCTAAGGCCCTGGCAACTTCCCTCACCCCTGATTTCCTGAGTTGCACCAAAGGCTCTATGACCTTGTACCCATACTGCCGTTGCGTATCGATTCCAAGTTGCTCGAGGATATTATGCTGCCTTTTGATTCCGGCCACGGTCTCCTCCACGTCGGTGTAATTCGTTCCTTGAAGAAGATATTTAGCTCGGCTTTTCTTTACCAGATCGCCAAAGATATCTTTGTAAAAAACGCGGGTGATTGCCTCTCTTTTCTCTTCAGGGTCGGTAATGCCCTTCAACGCATCAAAAAACTGGTCCCTGGCATCGACCACTTCCACAGGCACACCCAGTTCCCTGAAAAGCGAAACCACTCTCTGAGGCTCACCGTGTCTCATAATGCCATTGTCCACGAAAATCGTTTTGAGTTTGTCTCCTAGCGCCTTATGACCTAACATGGTAACTGCCGAGGAATCAACGCCGCCTGAGAGCGCATTGACGGCGGAACCATCACCGACAATGCCAGCGATTTCACTGATTTTTTCTGTAATGAAACTCTTTGTATCTAGGCCCTCTACTTCTATCTCTTGAACTTCCATGGTATTACCTCCTGATATGATGTGCGTATCAGAAAATTCGCTACCATTTCCAATATTCTAACTCGCGCAGGAAAAGTCAAACTAATTTTCTGCCACAAAGCGCTTTCTCGAAACGACTGGCAAAAATGGTGGGTGCCCCACAGCAGAGCTGAGGGGCACCTGAGGCGGGGTACTCCCTCAACGTGCAAGAAGCTGTTCGATCTTGCGGGTAACCGTCTCTGCGGCGCCGTCGTAATTGGCCATCACGGCCACGGTGTAGCCGCTGTCAAGGTACATATCGAGCATGGCGTTGATGCCTGGCGCCCCGCCTCCGTGTCCCACAATACGGTGCCCATTTGAGTTTCGATCCTGGAAAAGATAGGCGTACATGCTCCCTGGGCCTCTCTGTGTCTTTCCCGTTGTGAGCGTGTCAAAGGACTGTGGGCTGATGAGCTTATTGTTGCGCAAAGCTGAATCGAATTTCAGCAGGTCTTCGACGGTGGAAAATCCGCCTCCGGCCGGGCCACCCTTGGCGGCGTGCATGAAGAGATTATTACGCCAGCGGCCGTCTGGGTTGGGACGGCCGTCATAGTTCATTTTGGTGTAGCCAATAGCCAGATTCGGTATAGGGGTATCCAACTCATAGCAATCGGTATTGATCATGCCTGCTGGCTGATAGATGTGCTCCCGGACATAGTCATAGTAGTCCTGCCCGGTAACCTTCTCAATGATCATGCCCAGGACTATCGGGCCCGAGTTGCTATAATGAAAATCCGTACCCGGCTCGAAAAGCAGGGTGTCGTCAAAAATCAACTCCGCCAATTGGCCGACAGTCTTGATCTCCCACCAGGGCGAATCGAACAATTCTTCCCAGTAGTCCTGCATGCCGGAGGTGTGTGTGAGCAAATGATGAATGGTGACCTTTTCAGCGATCTCCGGGCGAGGCAGATCAGGCAGATATTTGCCGACTAAGTCATCAACGGATACCCTCCCCTGTTCGGCCAACTGCATAATGGCTACACCGGTAAACATCTTGTTCATCGATCCCAAATTGAACTTGGTGTCCAGGCGGTTGGGGACGTTGTATCGCTTGCTGGCCAGGCCGTACGCTTTCGTATAGAAGGGTTTCCCCTCTTTGGCGATCAGAATGGTACCCGAGAAGCGGTCTTTGGAGATCAGGTTATCCAGGTAGCGGTCCAGGAAATCGATCATCTGATCTTGTGTCAGATCGCCCTCCGGCACCTCGAATCCCGGCTCCTCTCCCGGTCGGACAGAAAGCATATCCAACTTGTGCGGAGGAAGGGTATCCGCCTGAACCGTCAGAATCACCCACTCAAACGGGCCACTGGGCTGCTTGGCCCGCATCAGAACCGAAAGGGAGTAGTCTTTGGAGTCTTCAATTCGATGAAGAACCAAACCACCCACATCAGAATAGACCTGCTCGAAGAATCCCAGACGACCTTCAAAGGCGCCTTCTCTTTCCTTCCAGTGGTCTTCGATGAAATCCCTCCATTGGCTTTCCTCTCCGGAATTGAACGCGTCCACAAGACGAACGAACAACTTGCTGGCGGGCGTGTCCGGAATCTCCGGGGGAGATTGCTGGGCAAGTACTGGAACGGCAAGGGCGCATACCAAGACGCAAAGAGCAACCGTACGATAATATCGTTTATGCATATGTCCTCCTTTCCATACTATGATACTTGGGAACTCAGCTGATGTTCCCGCCATCATTCTAACCAGAATACTAAGGGAAACCGTCGAAGGGGTCAAGAGCTTATTTGGAGAGTGCGACCAGCGAGAAAAAATGGAAACTTTTCCGTTGACAATGCGTAAGTACTTACGTAAATTGCCAGCAGTTGGCGGACGGTTTACACTTGATGGAGGAGGGCGCGTGGATCTGATAAGACAGCTCGGATCACTGGCTATCGCCAGTCGGTTCAGGCGATTGGCCGAGTGGCTCTATAAGGACGGGCGCCGAATTTACCGGGAACAGTCGCTTGATTTCGAGCCCCGCTGGTTCCCGCTTTTCTACCTGCTGAAAGAATCGGGTGCAGTCTCCGTCTCCGCAGCAGCGCAGGCTTTGGGATTGACCCATCCGGCCATCAACCAGATTGCCGGCCAGATGGCTCGGCGAGGACTTCTGCAGTCAGTCAGAGACAAGAAAGACGAGCGAAGACATCTTTTGCGTCTGACTAAAAAGGGTAAGGCAGCCTTATCAGTGCTGGAGCCGGTGTGGTCGGATATCGAAGCTGCAGCCGACGACGTGTTGAGCCAGAAGGGTGGCGATTTTTTGGCCGCTCTGGGACGGCTCGAAGACGCGCTCAACGAAGCCGGAATGCATGAACGCGTGATGCGCCGGATCAAAAGGCGCCAACTCGAGGAGGTCCAGATCGTCGATTACAAACCTCAGTTCAAACGGTATTTCAAGTCGCTTAACTTAGAATGGCTGCGAGAGCACTTCGCCGTGGAGGAGGAGGACAGAAAGCTGCTTTCCGACCCGCACGGAAGAGTGGTCAAAGCCGGAGGGTTTGTTTTCTTTGCTCGACTTGGCGGAAGAATCGTCGGGACTGCTGCGCTGCTCAGGCATGGCCAACGTACATACGAGTTGACCAAGATGGCAGTCACCAAGAAAGAGCGGGGCCGCCAGGCGGGGCGTAAACTGACGCTGGAGGCGATCCGGCGGGCAAGAACTCTCGGCGCCGAGCGATTGGTTCTGCTTACCAGCCCACACCTGACGGTTGCAAATGAACTCTATCGATCGTTGGGCTTTCTCGAAGTATCCGGAAAGCAGCCGTGGACAACAGCCTACCGTCGTGAATCGATAGCTTTGAGCTTGGATTTGAAGACGAGGAAATCACAAAAAACCAAACAGGAGGTGTTATGAGCAAAGCATTGTTTTTCATGACCGCAGCGTCACGCTGTCTCATGGAGAGAGCACGCCCGTCCGTGCTCTTGATTTTGCTGTTGGTGCCGATCTGGATGTTCCCTGCACGCGTCGGCGCACAGCCTTCTGCAGGTTCCGAAGATAGAACCATCGATGCGCGGATGCAGTCGGAGATCATCGACAGCGTGACACAGGCACTAAATGAGATTTATGTGTTCCCCGATGTGGCCAAAGAGATGGAGAAGCACCTTCGCCAGCAGTACAAAAAGAAAGCTTACCAAGACCTAACCAGCCTGACGCAATTTACTCAGAAGCTGACCGAAGACCTGCAGGAGATCAGCCATGACAAGCACCTGTGGGTGAGATTTGCCCCCGACGAGCTGCTGGCTCGATTTCAGGGTGATACACTAACCGACGAAGCTAAACAGCGCGAACTCGAGGAACGATGTCGAGACAACTTTTGCTTCAAGGAGATCAAACTACTGGAGGGCAACATCGGGTACGTCGACTTTCGCTGTTTTTCCGATGCCATCGATGCCGGACCCACGGCAATCGCAGCTATGAATTTCTTAGCCTACACGGATGCCATCATCTTCGACCTTCGCCAGAACGGCGGCGGGAGTCCCAGCATGATTCAGCTCATCACCAGCTATTTCTTTCCGGAGCCGGTTCACTTGAACAGCTTCTATGTGCGCAAGTCCGATTCGACCCAACAGTTCTGGACTCAGGCATGTGTGCAAGGCCCCCGTATGACCGACGTCGACCTTTATGTGCTTACCAGCAGTTACACCTTCTCCGGAGCGGAGGAGTTCACCTACAATCTGAAGAACATGGAAAGGGCCACGATAATCGGCGAGACCACCGGTGGTGGGGCTCATCCCATCGACATCAAGCCGTTTCCCAACCTGAATGTCGGCATGTCTTTGCCGTTCGGCCGCGCCGTGAATCCGGTTACCGGAACCAACTGGGAGGGAACGGGAATCGCTCCTCATATCGCCGTACCTCAAGAGCAGGCGCCGGAGGTGGCTCATCTGGAGGCTCTGAAGAAACTGGAGCAAAAGACCGACGACCCAGATCGTAAGGAAGAGCTGAAGTGGGTCATGGATGGATTGCAGGTGAAGCTGAATCCGGTTGTTGTGGAGCAAGGCCAGCTGCAGGCCTATGTTGGTCAGTACGGACCCAGGAGAATCTGGGCAGAAGACGGCAAATTGTACTATCAGCGCGAGGAAAGACCTAAGTACAGGCTTATCCCTATGGGCGAGCACCTGTTCATGCTGGATGGTCTGGATTACTTCCGAATTCAATTCGTCCGCGACAGCGCCGGTCAGATCACCGAACTTGTCGGCCTGTACCAGGGTGGGCACCGTGACAGCAACATACGAACGGGCCCCTGATCGAAGACTTCTGCCAGAATCGTCTTTCTGGTAACCGGGCACGAAGCGCTGAGAATCCGATTATCACGCTCCCTGCCAATACGTGACCCATTCTGAGCACGACGTGCAAATCTCTGTGTGATGGCCATTCCTTTCTCCAAGAAACAAAATCGGCCGGGGAAAACCCGGCCGAAGGTTTCTTCAGAATTTTCGCTCTTCTAATCTTGTGACTATCCTTACATTCCACGGTGCTCCTGCCACTTCCTCTCCTGCTCCGGAGTCAAGAGCGCCTTGGCATCCCTGAAAGCCTTTATGTGCGAGAGCTTCATGTCCGCTTTGAGTTTCTCGACCATCCTCAGCTTAGCCTCTATGTCTTTTAAGCTGGCTCCGTCATCATCGGTGAGGGCTTTCAGTTCCAACTGGGATATCTTCAGGTCAGCCTCTTTCTTGAGCTTGCCTTTGAGGAAGTCCATCCTGATCGACTTCAGAGCTTCTACCTGCTCATCGGATAGCTCCAGTTCTTTCTTGCAGCAGAGGAAAAACTCGCCCTTGCAACAGCCCATCTCCTCTTCCCCGCCCATCATCCCGCACATCCTCATGCCTGAACCCATCTTGCGGCATCCCATCTGATGCTTCATCCCCGGGCATGGCTGTTCGGATTTTTCCTGGGACATCATTCCCTCACCCATCATCTTCATTCCGTGCTGACAACCCTTCGCCATCTCCATCTGGGCAAACGACCAAGTAGATGCCACAAGGATGAAAAGGAAGGCAAGACCAGTCGCCAAACAGACCTTCTTCATAAATTCACCTCCTTTTGGGGTTAGAAGGTTTTTCAAATAATACGCACTGAATTGCCATTAGTTGTAAAAGAAAGGGGTCCTCAGAATTGACTTTGGCAACCTCTGTTATTCACGGCACGCCTTTAGTCTGATCCTGAAGCACATTAAATTTCTTGCGCCTCGCCGTACCTGTTTGTATAATATTCCGAAAAGATGCCAGGGGGTAACGTGCAAAAAGGAGTACGGTCATGGGACACACGGTGGGGAAAGAGGTTTACCGGAAGCTCGGCAAGAAAATCGACGGTCTGTCGATGAGGGCTCCCTGGAATGAGACGTTTCACGCCATTCTGAAGGAGCTCTACTCCCCGGAGGAAGCCGACGTCGTGGTTAAGATGCCCTACGGTTTGTCTGATCTGGACGGAATCGAGAAGGTCACCAAGTATGAACGCTCCAAACTGCAGAAGGTCCTGGAGGATTTGTGTGCCAAGGGCCTGGTCATGGACCTCTGGATGCATGGCCAGTATCATTACATGCCTTCCCCCATGGTTATCGGGATATTTGAGTTCACCATGATGAGGACAGGGGATAACCTCAATACCAAAGAGTGGGCGAGGCTGTTTCACACCTATCTGCAAGACGATCGTACGTTCTACGCGGCAAACTTCAAACACGGGGAAAAGATATCACCCTTGAGGGCACTGCCGCATGAGGATGCGATAGATTCATCCGAACACGTTGAGGTTTTGGATTACGAAAAAGCCACGGCCATTATCGAAGGAGGCAGGAAGTTTTCCATCGGAATCTGTTCCTGTCGTCACGAGAAACTGCATGTCGGAGAAAAAAAGTGTGACGTACCCCTGGAGACCTGTTCTTCTCTTGATTCCGCGGCCGACTTCATGATCAGGCACAACTTCGGGAAAGAGGTTTCCAAGACCGAAATGCTGGAAAACCTGGCCCGTTCGAAGGAGATGGGGCTGGTCTTCTGCGCGGACAATGCCAAAAGCGGTGTATCGTTTATCTGTCACTGCTGCGGGTGCTGTTGTAATGCCCTTCTGGGGATAAGCAAATTCGGCTATCCCCACATGGTGATCACCTCGAGTTTCATTGCCCAAGCTGACGAAAAGGTCTGTGCCGAATGCGGAGCTTGTGCCGAAGCTTGCCCCATTCATGCCATTGAACTGGTTTCAGAGAAAACTCCAAAGATCGATGCCGGCATATGTATAGGGTGCGGCGTATGTGCGCTGAAATGCACGACCGGGGCGCTCAGGCTGGTCAAGCGTGAACAGAGGGTGATCCACCCGGAGGACACTTTTGAGCGAGTGATTCTGCAATGCCTGGAGAGGGGGACTCTCCAAAACCTGATGTTTGGTCAGCCTCAAAGCATAACCCACAAATTCATGCGTGGATTCGTTGGCGGGTTCCTAAAACTGCCACCGGTGAAAAGGGCTCTGATGAGCGACACGTTGCGGTCCTCGTTTCTTGGAATGATGAAGAAGGGAGCTTAGAAGCAGAGAAAGGATCAAGTTCCAGGAGATGCGTACTGACTTTTCTCAAAAGGACTTCAATCCCTCCAACTTTTTTCTTGACATTTTGTAGGTGAGTTATAAATTAACAATGTTGGATGATTGAAACGAGTTGGAGGTTTATCAAGAAAGGAGGCGTGATTTATGATGGTTGCGTATAGACATTCGATTGGGTTATCACGCCCCGGAGGAGTGGCTGCCGAGCTCACCTTTTAGACTGCAAAAGCTAGACGGCCATCCGTAGATGGGTGGCCGTTTTTGTTTTAACAATTGCCGCGGGCGTGATATATGCCCGCGGTATTTTTCTCAATTCTATCGTATCCGAAGCCGCGGAGTAATCCTTTCGCGGTTCTTTTGCTTTGAGCAAAAGAGTTGGAAAGAAGAATCCGTTACGTGCACATCAGCCCTCAAGGTTGATCGGACAAGGTTCAACGGTGCTTACAGAGGTACTTACACGCTATAAAATTACCCTCAGGTTTTTTGCTGTGGCGATTCCTCTGTGAGCCATCACAACGAAATCTCATAAGCAGGAATAGTGCAATGAATCTAGCAGAACTAGGTTGGAATGAATTGCTTGATCGGCATTTTGAACAATATCGGAATCAGGGTCTCGTGCCTGGCAGGGTCGCCCGTCAACATAGGCATAGATACCTACTCTACGGTGAATACGGGGAACTGGAAGCCGAGGTATCGGGGAGGTTCCGCCACGCCGCCCGCTCCAGGGCCGAATTCCCGACTGTGGGCGACTGGGTGGCGGTAAGTGGAAGACCCGGAGAGGGGAAAGCCACGATCTGCGCCCTTCTTCCAAGAAACAGCAGTTTCTCCCGGAAAGCTGTGCTTTCGGGGGGAATGCCCGATTCCGGCGGAGAAACGGATGAGCAAGTTTTGGCAGCCAATGTCGATACGGTCTTTCTGGTCAGCGGCCTGGACCACGATTTCAATCTGCGCAGAATCGAACGTTACCTGACCATCGCATGGGACAGCGGAGCGGTTCCGGTTGTCCTGCTCAACAAGGTAGACCTGTGTGGGGACGTAGGGGCGCGCATCAAGGAAGTGGAATCAGTTGCCTCCGGCGTCACCATTCATCCTCTCAGTGCAACCAGAAACGATGGACTCGATGCCCTACAAGAATATCTGGTTTTTGGCAAGACAGTAACGCTGTTGGGTTCTTCAGGTGTTGGAAAGTCAACGCTGATCAACAGCCTGCTGGGAGAGGAGCGCCTCAAGGTGGGGCCAGTTCGTGCTGGTGACAGTCGCGGAAGACATATCACCGCTTACCGACAGATGATCCTCCTTCCCACCGGAGGAATCGTCATCGACACGCCCGGAATGCGCACGCTTTCAATATGGGGCGACGAGGGAGGACTGAAAAGAACCTTTGATGATATCGAGGAACTTGCCGTCCAATGCCGTTTCAGAGATTGCAGGCACGAAGGTGAGCCGGGATGCGCCGTTCAGCAGGCGCTTAAGGACGGAACTCTAAACGTCGGGCGCTACAGGAACTATCTCAAGCTGCAAAAGGAGCTCAGGCACCTGGCCCAGCGGAAGGACAAAAAGGCACAGCGTTTGGCCGACAGGGCGATGGACAAGAAAATTCGCCAGCATATGGCGGGGCTAAAGAAGATGAACAGGAAGGGACTGCCGTGAGGAGCACGGCTGCAATGAGTCTACCGGGGGCGGGAAGCTGGAGGGTGGGGCATACAGAAAGCGTACTCTTTGTCAGTTCCATTAGCCGTATAATAGATGGTTGTGGGCCCATAGTCGGTTGGTCGGCAGTTAACAGGTATCAGATTTTTCAGTTTCTCTGGATCCCACCGCGATGTCGGGCTGGCAATAGGAAGGACTTTCGGGCGGCAAATTCGCACGACTCTGGCTGGTAATACCATTCTGCAAAGGAAATTCCTTCCGTATCACCGCACGCCTGAAGGCAAGCGGAAGTATGAAGAACTAATTCAGCTGCACGAGTCTCGATTCTCGGATTATCTTTCCGAGCTCCGCGGAATTTCGGAAGGAGCCGAGGCGTCGTTTGAAGAGCTGTTTCTGGTAAACATGCGAGGGGAATACCGGGGTTATGCCGCAGAATCAGCGGATTTTGGGTGCTCCACCTGCTCGCTTCTTACCACCGATAAGGCAGTCTTTGCCCACAACGAAGACGGTTCGCCAATTTATCGTGATCAGGTGTATCTGGTGCGACTTGACATTGTGGGAAAGCCCTCTTTCACAGCGCTTTGTTACCCGGGATTTCTCCCGGGAAATGCCTTTGGTTTTAATAGTGAGGGGATATGTCTCTCGGCCAACAATGTTCTGGCAAAAGGAATCGTCACCGGATTGGGCAGACATTTCATGGCTCGATCGTTGTTTGAGGCCGGATCTCTGGAGGAAGCAATTGAACTGGCGACCATTTCGGGACGGGCTTCGGGTTTCAACTATACCATTGGATCTTTCAAGGAGCGCCGCATCGTAAATGTCGAAGTGTCTCCCAACAAGCATCGCGTCCATGAAATCAAGGGGTGTTTTTTTCACGCCAACCACTACATTAAGCTCTCCCCAGTCGGGCAGTTGATCACCCCCTCCAGTCAGGCTCGACAGAACCGGGGAGAAGCGCTGTTAGCGGGAGGGATGGTGCAGGACGAAAGCGGGGTGTTGAAGGTGCTGAGGGATTACAAAGTGAAGGATTATCCGATACTTCGCAATGGGAAGCCGCCTGATAGCAGCATGACCCTGGTGACAGCTCTGTTCGACCTTGATTCGAAGACACTTACCATTTATCCAGGTGGCGTGGGAAGAATGAATCAAAGATTCGAGCCCTTACTTGAGGTTTCCATGGCAGAAGGATAACCGCGCAAAACAAACGTACTAATCAATGTCAGGTAAGAATACTCTGGTGAGGGAGGAGCAATATGAGGAAAAAAACTAATCGTCTGTACAAAGATCTTGCTTGGCTTTGGCCGATCTGGGAGGATGTTGAAGAATATCGAGCAGAGAGTGAACTTTTTGCCAAGCTGATTAAAAAATACGCCAGGATCAAAGTCCGCTCCTTGTTGGATGTGGGGTGCGGTGGTGGCAAAAATGCATTTCACTTGAAAAAGCACTTTGCAGTAACGGGAATCGACAAGAGCAAAGCCATGCTGGCTAACGCGAAAAAACAAAACCCGGAATGTGAGTTTCATCCTGGAGACATGAAGAGTTTTAACCTGAAGCGCCAGTTTGATTCCGTCTTCATCAATGACGCTGTAACCTACATGACCACCAAAAAGGACCTGCTCCGAGTATTCCGCACCGCACATAAGCATCTGAAACCCGGTGGCGTCATGATTACCTATCCTGACGGATGCAAAGAAAGCTTTGAGCAGAACGAGACTACTATCTGGACTTCTGAGACTGATAATATGGACCTGACCTTTATAGAGAACCAATACGATCCAAATCCTAAAGACGACACATTCGAGACCACGTTGATCTATTTGATTCGCAAGAACGGCAAATTGAACATAGAGCATGATTTTCATGTGTGTGGCCTTTTCACGTTGAGTGTCTGGAGAAGATTACTGAGACAAGCCGGGTTTGAGGTTTACGAAAAGGAGGGCGGTGAGGAGACTGAAGGTCTGCCGGTGTTTTCGTGTCTCAGACCCAAGTAGCTTCAGAAGTGAGGCGGATAGCGATCGAATCTTCAACGGGAGGTGACTCCACTCCTATTCCTTCACCTGTAAACCAATGCAGTTCACCTAGGCGACTGAAAAAACAATAACCCCCATGAATTCCCTGCCTCAGATCTATCCATTTTCGCAATTGGTGTTGTGAATACCTCCGCCGCCTTCGTCGGTTCCTCTATTAGGATCTTCCTCAAATGTCCTGTTGCCATCCCCTGGGGGATTTTTTTATGGTCCAGTCGAAAAAACACTTGACAGCATACAGGGATAGTCATTATTTATGAGAGCGGAAGGTGACTAAAGACAATTTGACCAATACGTAACTCAAACCTGTATCAGTGGAGTTCACCTAGAAGAACTACCTCAAGCAGGCTGAGGGATGTCCCTTTTTATGGCCCCGATTAGCTGGTTCAATTCAGGGAAACGGCTGGTTATGACAAAAAGGAAGGCACCATGGATCCCATGCTCTACTCCCTACAAGGGATCGGGTAATATCGATTACACCGGAGGCGGAAAAAGGGGGATTTAGCAATCTACCACTAAACCAAAGAAAGGAGGCTCAACTATGGACCCGAATCTATTTCACGTAGATTGGGAGCGAGTCTTTGAAGTTCTGGTCGCGATTGTCATACTGGCGTTCCTTCTGGAACGGGCGCTAGCCGTACTCTTCGAGAGCAAATGGTTCGTAGACCGTCTACAGGGTAAGAATCTGAAAGAACTCATAGCTCTTGTCGTTGGGATTGCGGTCTGTCTGTTTTGGGACTTCGACGCCGTCAGTATGATCTTCCTGAAGGAAAACGTAACCGTAGGTGGCGCCGTCATCACGGGCGCCATAGTTGCCGGTGGTAGTAAGGCTTCGATAAAACTCTTCAGAAACCTGCTGGGCTTCATGAGCGATGCCGAAGACGAAAGGCAGAAACGAAGGGACAAGAGGCTCAAAGACGAGAAGCTGATAGGAGGGAACGACAAATGAAGATACGTCATGTCTTATGTTTTCTGATTGTCCTTCTCTGTGTGTTTGCCTCCGAGGTATATGGCGATTACCTGGAGGTTCGCCGTTCAGCCACGATAAAGGCAGAGCCCAATCGGGACGCTTTGATCCTCGAGGACGTACGATCGGGCACTAATCTCCAGCTTCTGAACGACGGGCAGCAAAGCAACGGCTACTATCAGGTGGAGACAATCTCTGCAGGGCAGCCCGGCTGGATCTACCGGACCTTGGTGCGGCGCTACCGCGGAGAGATCCCTGAGCCCGTGCCAGAGGCCGATGCCGTCGATCCCCTTAGGGATCCGACCGGCAGACTTACAGCGGAGCAGCGGCGTTACGCAGCCCATCACCTCCGCCTGGGAAAGCCCCAGGCCGTTTATGAGCGAGTTCGGGAAGGATATGTGCTTGCTCAAGACGGAAGACTTAAGATTCCACTGTGGGTTCAATACGTGTTGACCCCGGATGATCTGCAGGGGACGGTTGAGAGGACCGATGATTTCCGACCAGATGCATCAATTCCCTTCGGATTCCGAGCCGAGTTGGGAGACTACCGGGGGAGCGGCTTTGATCGCGGTCACATGGCACCAGCGGCGGACATGAAGCGGAGTCAAAAGGTGATGTCCGAGAGCTTCCTGCTTTCAAATATGTCCCCGCAGACAAGAATTGGATTCAATCGGGCCATCTGGGCGGATCTTGAGGCAGCCGTCAGAAGCTGGGTGGAGCAACGCGGCACCTTGACCGTCATCACCGGTCCGGTCTTTGCCGTAGAAGGGGACCGGGTTAGCTACGAAGTAATAGGAGAGAACCAGGTGGCGGTGCCGACCCACTTCTACAAGATCGTAGTGGACGCAAACGACCAAGGCAATCTGGAAGCCTTAGCCTTCATGATGCCGAATGCAAACCTTGGCGGTCACGAATATAGCGAGTATCTCCGCACCATAGATCAGATAGAGACGGTCACAGGACTTGATTTCCTCTCGGCCCTGTCGGCGGCTGAGCAGGACACGCTTGAATCAGTCAGAGCACCGGGCATTTGGTGAGTTGAGCGAAGAGGACATCGGCAGTCATCTGCTTAACCTGTGGGAGTGAATCTCGGGTCAGGACGCCTTCGTCTCTGATGGCCAGTTTTTTGCGTTTTGACTCGATGGGAGCTACCGAAACCGCCTGATTTGTTTCCCCGAGGACTCAGGTAGCGTCTTCTGCATCTCTTGAGCAGCTTCCTAAGGCACGGATCGACACGGTCATTCTAAGAACAGAGTTCCCTTCGTCTGATCTCAAAAGACGTGAAAATATCCTGACAGAGGAGAGGGACCGTAACCACCTCCTGTGACAAGATGAACGTCGGAATGGGTCCAGAATTTCCTCACCCCCAAGGACGCTTTTGAGGTGGAGAAATTACTGGGCTTAAATTAGACTGCTGGCAAACACGGGCTGGAGGTGGAAAATAGGCTTAACCTTTTAATGGGTCGAGGAAAGGCGTCCATCAGAACTCACCGATCTATCTGAGTTTTGTAAACTGAATTATCATGCCACGCGAACTGAACGAGGAAAACTTGAAGGAAGCTTACTGCAAGGTCATTGCAAGTACGGGTATCGGAGCGGCTGAAGACAACTGCGACGAGATATTCCCGAAACTCATCAAGGTAGTAGTGCCTCAGCCAATGCATGATGACTATCCTGCGAAACTCCTGGCGTCTGCTACTGAGATCTGCGCAAATGAGCCCTACAGTTGGGTAGTTAAAAAGGAAGAACCCACTATTGATGAGAATACCACATTTCAATCACTCTGGTCTGATTGGCTTGCGCGTATCGTTCACAGTTAGAGGAGGAGTCGTTCGATGAAGACAATTGCTTTAATCCTCATAGTATTCATTTTGAGTGGGGCAGACGTCTCCGCACAGGAATTAGATAGTAGCAATCCTCCAAAGCTAATCGAGAGTTCCGAGACTATTGATGAAAAGACGAGAGTGATTTACGAAATTGAGTGTACTTTTACTACTGATCTAGGAGATTATCAGAGGACGGTGGTTGGTAACCCGGAAAATTGGAGAGTACTCGGTACGAGGAAGGTTTTTACTGTCAGAAAAATCGGATTTAGCATCGGGGATAGCAGCAAATGTTGGCTTCGAGGTAATTGGGACCTATCTGACAGTCTTTCAGTTTTGTTCCTTGGCGAGAAGAAAGAGCAATTAAGAGTGGATGCTCATGAGGTCGCCAGCAGAACAACCAAGTGGGGTTTCGGAAAGGGGAAAGCCGTTGATTTCAACGCCCGGCGATTGACAGAGCAGGAGGCATTGTACGCCTTCGACTTTGATTTTAAGAGCAAAATCCTGGAGCGTAATCTTTCAGCCGGGGGAGGAGGTTTTTGGGTTCGTTCGCTTTCCTTAGATCTCACCTCAACAGGCACCGTTGCAAGTGATGACGAAGTCCGCAACGGCACCCAAAGCTCAGTTGCATTTTCTGCAAATCCATATTATTTCGTGGGCGGGCTGATTTATGGCGGGAAATTGTCCTTTTCCTATCAGCTGGAAACGCAGATGAACGCTGAGGAGGACAAGCTATTCGATGTCACCCACAAGCAGTTTAAATTCGGGGTGGAAGCGGAAGTGCCCTATAGCAACTACCCCGTCTACAAGCTGCATACTGTGACAGGTTACGTCAGATTGGCCATGCCTCTGACGCTGAGTTTAGAATATCTCCCCGTGGGCGAAGGGGAGGGAGGGAATGATGCTCTGGCCAGGTTGGATTTCAGAGCACTTTATGAATTGGCGTTCTCTCCCTATCTTATAGTACGGGGTGAATGGCACCATACCAGGTTCTTCGATGTTCCTGCCGGCGTGGACAAAGAAGCTTCATATTATTCTTTGGCTTTTGCTCAGGACCTGGATGTCCTGAAAAAAACCTTGGGATTCTGTAAGCTAATTCTGGGTGGTGAGGAGGACATTCGCGGCAAGCATTTCATGTTCTACATGATTTCATCCGGCGGGAAGGCGCCGGCTTTTCAGGACGTCTACGAGCAGTCGCTTGGGTTTGGCACATATTTCTGAGCAGGACCGACAAACATGACTGCTTCATCAGGTGGGCCGTTCACCGAAGAGTCATCTTGGACATCTACGGGCAGGTGTCTTTTTCCTTAGAATCAGAACTCCCGCGCGCTGGGTGCTGCCCTCAGACTGGTTTGGGAGCGACTTAGAATGAGGTTGCTTTCAGTCCACCAGCTTCGATTCCGGAACTTCCTCTTTTTTCTCCGGCAGGCGGAATTGCTCGGGGCGTAATTCTATGATCTTTGGCAACCAGGTTTCAGGATATCCTTTTTCCTGCGGTTCGCCCTTTTCGTCCTTGACATACCCGTCGTTGTATTTAGTTATCAGATGCTCGCCCAGTTCCCGCCAGCGGGATACCACCCTTTCGGCTTGGGCAACCGAGTAGTCGGTCAGGTATCGGGTCAAAAGCTCCGGATAGAACGCGGAAAGATCCACAGCAGTGTTTTCCACCCAGGGCTGCAGCTTCAGGAAATTCCCTTCGATTTCGTTTTGCACTGCCTGAATCTCCGGCAGCATGTAAGAATATTTCAGATTGGCAAAATTGGCGACGAAATTGAATACCCACCAGGCCGATTCCCACGAGAACTCATTTGAGCTTCCGACGGCAAACGACCTCGGCAACCGTGTCGATGCCGCAATACAACGGTACATAGCAGATGGTATAGGTATCATCCAGGCCGTACCAGAATACGCCTCCGACAGCGTCCGGAAGCCATGCGCGCGACTGGGAAACGAACGAAAAGGCAGTCTGCTGGGTGGAGATGGGCCGTTCCCAGGTATATTCGACGCTGTCCACCATCCACGTCATGGGCCGCCAGCGGTTGGGAGTGCCGTACGGCCCGGCGTCAATGCCTTTGGTCATGTCGTAATCGGTGCCTTCATAGTGATCGCGCATCAGGGCAAACACGTCGGCCACCGACAGCTCCTTGTCCGGCTTGATCCATAAGGGATACGGTTCGGCTCCCTCAACAGCTCTGTGATAATCGGGCGAGAAGCTCTGTGACGGCGCAGCCCGGCGAAAGATGCTCCATACGCGTGCATCTGCGTAACGCTGGTTTTTGGGCGTGCTCGGGCAATAGGCGTCACAAAACCTAAAAGGCTCGCCGGATGCCGTATCGTAGTATCCCTTTTCAACCGCAAAGGAGATGACGTTATCGGAATACAGGCAGTTTTCAGGATCATCTAACGGGAACTCGCCGATTCGGGCTTTGTTGGCATGACAAGATATGTATCCGTCCGGAACCCTGAGTGCCACCCATTCGGCTCCCTGCCCCCCGGAATCGGGCCCGATCATCTCCATTATCCAAACCTCTTTTGTATCAGCGATGGAAAACGATTCGCCGGTGGACCGGTAGCCATATTCTGCGACCAGATCGGTCATGACCCGAATGGCCTCCCGGGCAGTTTTGGCCCGCTGGAGGGCCACATCCATCATATCCCAGTAATGCAGCAGGCCGTCGGGATTGCGCAGTTCCTCGCGGCCACCGAAGGTCGTCTCGCCGATGGTCAGCTGACGTTCGTTCATCAGACCGACGACGGCATAGGTGTGCGGAACCTGCTTGATTTTGCCCCGAACGTTTCCGTGCCAATCGGTTATCTCCAACGAATCCCCCGGCTGGTGATCGGCTGCTGGGGTATAGTCAAGATGGGGGTGAAACTCTCCGTCGCAGGTATATGTGATCATCACCGAGCCGTCCGCAGAGGCTTCTTTGGTCACCAACAGGCTGGTGCAAGCCTTTGGTTGAGTGTGGGGTAAAAGAACCCAACCGCACAAGCAGAAGGCAAAGACTATGAGTTTGCTTCTCATACGCTTAACCTTTCTTTTTTAAGGTTTTCAGCACGTGTATAAGATACCCTGATGGGTGTTTCAGACAAAGAAATCACCGTTCCTCTTATCTTATCCTTCCCCTTTTTAAAAGTCAAGACATTTTGATGGAGATTGGAGTTGCGGTTGTAACTACATTTGAGGGAATTGGAAGGTTCTTCTTATTACGTCTTGCAGGGAATAGATTGGTTCAAGAGGTGCAGGTCTCGTAACCGCAGGTTGACATGTGAACAAACGTCATCAGTTTGTGTCTGGGAAGGTACGATGTTCTTTGATTGCCAACGGTCGCCGGCTCGGTGACGTCAATCTCTGACGCGGGGGACTGCCTTCTTACGTCTTTTCTTCAGTTACCATATCTTTCTTTCTGCTTCTTGCCAGATACATCTCCAGGGCCAGAAGCCCGAAGGCGATCCACAAAAAAGGCTTCCACAGTTCCTTGCCGTATCGTGACTGCAAGATCGCCTTTTCGATGTCATCGTCGGGATCGATGAAGAACATACTCAATCCCTCTAATTTCCTCTCGATTTCATCCTTTTCGATCTTCTGAGGATCTGAGTCCCTGGAATCTATGTTTACGGCGAATCGATCTACCTCTTTTTTCTCCGTCTTGATTTTATATATGCCCGGTTTGTCGGCATCTGAAATCCTCAGCATCAGCCTGTCCTTTTGAACGATTGGCGCCACGGAGGTTTCCAGGTTCTCCGGATCGGTCAATTTGAGCTGCTCCCTGCTGAGTTCCGGATCTAGAACCCTTTCGATTGTTGATCCCACCTGAAAATCCTCAGAGAGCCGGGACAGATCAGAAGCCAGATACTCTACGGTTCGGTTCACGAAAGGAACGAAAAACGGATGTACCACCAGATCACTTTCCGTCTCATCCAAGGAGGTGGCGAAAAGCAGGGCTTTGCCAGAACCCAGATCCTTCTCGATCAACGCTGGCCTGCCCAGATTAAAGCGAGAGATCACTCTCACGTTTTCTCCCTGGGGCAGCTCAAAAATCGAGGAGAACTTTATCTGAGGGAGCCTGTCTTTTTCCACTCCCTGATATACTTGAAAGATGGGATGATCCCAATCGGTTCTCTCCAAGGTGAAAAACCCTCCCACGTTTTTGGTAGGGGTGAGGGGCAGATTCAAGTCGATATCAAAGAGTCTCCTGACGATTTCTTCAGTGTAGAATTCAGGGTCTACGTTGTCTCCCAGAATGAATAAAGTCCCTCCCCCTCGCCTGACAAACCTTTCCAGATTGGTCAGGTCAACGTCGCTCATTCTGGAGAGGTTGGAGAGGATCACCACGTCGTATTTGTCGAAATCCGTTCCGGCTAAGGATTTTCTGTCAACCTCCGAGACCACCATATGAACGTCGCTTTTTTGCTGCGGGTTCAGAGCCAATCCCAGATGCCGGGTATCGGTCCGGTGTTCCCCAACCAACAAGACCTCGATTCTCTCCGGGATCCTGAAGGCGAAGTATCTGCGGTTGTCTATCATAAGGTCATCATCTGTGATCTCGAAAAAGCCGCTGTGGATTCCGGCAGTCTCCACGTTTTGCACGAACTCCACGGTCGCCCTCCCGCCCGTTTCGATATCGATATCTGTCTGACTGACTCTTCTTCCGTCCAGATAAAGTCCCACCAGAAGGCTTTTGGCTGGTCGGGAGGTGAAATTGGCAACTCGCGCCTTTATCTGAAAAGGTCTATTCTTCTCTATAAGCTGATTGCCGAAATCTATATCTTCTGTGCACAGGTTCTGTCTCTCCTCCGGCCAGACGTCAAGCAGATAAAGTCTGGTTTTGCTTCCTTCGAGAGGAGAGAAATCCCTGTCGCCAAAATACCATCCGGTTCTGTCCATGTCCGAGATCAGATATATCTCCTGATTCAGATTCTTGGAATCCTTGAGGATTTCAAAAGCAGATTTCAACGCCTCACCCACGTTTGTGATCTGGTAGGAGGGCAGGACCTCGTCCAGCTGGCCTAACAGATTCTTGAAATCGTGACTCGGGTTTTCCCTGGCTGGTTTGGGCTGCCCGGCAAAAAGGATCAGACTTACCTCATCCCCTTCCTTCAGCTGACTCATGATCTTTCTTACTTTCTTCTTTGCCAAATCAAAAAGCGAACCCTCTTTGGTCTCATACCTCATGCTGTAGGAATTATCCAGAAGGATCACGGTGGAGGTTTTGGCATGAGCCCCCACCTTTGAGGCGAAGCCTCCCCGAATTGCAGGTCGGGCAAAGGCCGCCACCACCAGAAGGATTATCAAGCTCCGCAAAAGCAGAAGCAGATACTCCTTGATCTTAACCCTCCTCATCCGGGTTTTCTCCAGGGACCGCAAAAACAGCAGGGATGAGAAATAAACCTTCTTTACCTTCTGTCGGTTGAAGAGATGGATCAGAAGGGGAAACAAAACCGCCGCTCCTGCCACGAAAAGGAAAATGGGATTTAAGAAATTGAACATAACTTCTAGTCTTTCTGATGGTCAAGGATACCCTTGACCAATGGGGGTTGGGGGTAAGGCACCCCGGATCAAGGGAGACTTACCCCAGATCATTCCTGGCTAGAGGCAAAACACCGCCAGCCGACGGATTATCAAGAACCACAAATACTTTGCGGTCGATTCCAAATCTTGAATTTTCCTCCCTTGAATTCTCTATCATTTCGATTTCAACAGTCTCTGGGCCTCTTGTTTTTCCTGAAATCCGGTGGAAAGATCAAGCACCTCGCCGTAGTATTCCTCAGCTTTTTTTCTGTCACCTTTCTTCTCGTACGCTTTTCCCAGCGCCAGAAACACCCTTCCTCTCTGCAGGGGCTTGTCTTCCAAGAACTCTGCGATTTTAAGATAGTTGATGGCAGAATCTATCTCCCCCAGGTTGAAAAACACCTCCCCCTTTTCCAAATAGGGAAGGGGGTTCTCCGGATAAGCGAAGCGGAAAGACTCCGAAGAACGTAATGCCTCTTTGTAGCTTTCCTCTGCTTTCTCCTCCTGGCCTAACATCCGGAAAACCTTTCCCAAACCTGAGTAAATATCCGTCTTGATCTGACTGCTGGTTTTGGTCGATTCTGCCCTGCTGAAATACTCCTGCGCCAGCATGGGATTCTCCTGCAGAAGCTCGATTTCCCCCAGTTTGACGTAACTCTGCACAAAGTTTGAGTCAGAAAGCAAGGCTTTCTGGTAGAATTCTCTGGCCTGGTCATACCTGCCCTGAAGATAATTGGTGTTCCCGATGACGTAAAGAAATTCGGGATTCAAAGAATCCTGGGCTAGTGCCTCCAGATAATGGCTTTCCGACTTGTCATATTCACCTTTCAAATAATGAAGATAAGCTAAAACGCGAAGGGTTGCCACGTCCCGGCCAAAGAGATGCAACATGTCTTCATATAGCTCTTGGGCTTCATCAAGGTGTCCGTAGCTCATCTTCACGTTGGCTAAATGATAGAAATCAGCCTTAACGTCCTTATGTCCCTCCAGAAAGGAGAGCCACTCTTTTTCCAAGGTAGACAGACTCTTTCCATAAACCTTCTGCAGTATCTGATCAAAGCTCAAATCGGTAGCCTGCTGATATAAATTCTTAAATTGGTCAAGATTGTACTCATCGACCAAGAATCTCACGAATGAGCAAGCTTCCACGAAGGCAGCCGGCTGAGGTTGATTCCGATAATCCATAGTAACTATCAGGTTTTCCAGAGGGATAAACTTGGTGTCTTTTATCAACTTCTTGGCAAAGTGATGGGACAGGGAAAAATAACCCCCTATTCCTTCTGCCAGAAGTGGAGGTGCATACCCCCAGATTCTGTAGAATAGGAGAAAACCCACGTTGGGTGAGTCTAAGGATCTTTCGTAAAGGTTATAGATCGCATAAGTCTTGTTCTTCACCGGGTCCAATCCCATATCGAATCTGTTATCCCAGACCACCTCATTTACCCTGCAGGGCACGACGTAATATACCATCCTATCCATGGCTGGCTGGGTGAAGCCAAAGACTTCCCGGAAACGACGGTACTCGCCCTCCACGAAGCCTTTGATTCTTCTCCAGTGAAAGTCGGCTAGGGAGTTGTTCAGATACCAAAAAAAGAAATGGGAGCTGGGAAGCTCCTCCCAATCCTCCTCTCTATCTTTGGTATCCAGGTCACACTCCTCCTCAAAGTTTTCCATTATCGTGGGAGTGACAAAGACCCTATAGGCTCTCCCCGATTTTGCGCTCACCTCACCCAAAAAAAGAGTCTGGTCATCTTTTACCGAAATCTCTTTGAAGATGGTCTGAGCATTGGGAGCCAAAGTTATTAGCTCGACGGTCAATATCACGTTTTGGCCATTAGGGGAGAGGCTTTTGGGGATGATGGTTGGCGTTACCGAAAGGGTGAAGTTGGCCTGAAAGGAGGCGGTTCCCCTGCCATTCAGAAGCTGTATATCTTTTTGGGCAATCAGCTGAAAACTGGACGAATCCTGAGGTATCCCCTCTTGAACGTCGATTCTCAATGATACTCCTGACGAAGAGTGTACAAGCTCGACACTGAGCAGAGAAATAAACGAGAAAAAAAACAAAGCACTAATGCGACTTCCAATAGTCATGATCTTCCTCCCATGGGCATGCGCTCACACGAATCTATCCCGGTCACTCATCTATTCCGGGATCCCCAGAAGAGTCAAGGAGTATCTCGCTGGAGTGTCAAGCTTCAGCTTGACCTTAGATTTATTGAAAGATAACCATCTTTAGCAAGGTTCACCTAAAGGTGAACACTCCGGTTTATCTTGTTTGACTTCACTTCTGGACACATCCGCTTAATCCGTGACCGATCTATTTGACCAGACTTCTCAACACGCTCAGATTCTCTATATCCTTTGCGGTTCCACCTTCCTTAGGCGTCTCCAGGATTTTAGGTATCATCTGCCATCTCTCATCATTCATCAAAAGCTTGAATCCCTCCAGCCCGATCTTCCCCTCGCCGATATGGGTATGCCGGTCCACACGAGAGCCCAAATCCTTGACTGCGTCATTTAAGTGAATCGCTTTGAGCCTGGAATGCCCGATCGCCTGGTCAAATTCCTTGAATGTTTTCTGATAAGCTTTTTTTGTCCTGATATCGTATCCTGCGGCAAAGGTGTGGCAGGTATCGTAACAGACTCCTAATCGTTGATCTTCTTTCACCATCTCGATGATCTCCGCCAGCTGCTCGAATTTATATCCCAGGTTGCTTCCTTGGCCGGCGGTAGTCTCCAGACACATTTTGACCTTATATCCCTTGGTCTTCTGATGAAGCCAGTCTATTGCCCCGGAGATCCTTTTTAGACCCTGTTTTTCTCCCGTGGCCAAATGTGAGCCCGGATGCATCACCAAATAAGGCAAACCCAGCATCTCGGCTCGTTGGAGCTCAACCAGCATGGCTTGCTGGGACAAAGCATATGCGTCATCCTTGGGTGAGGCCAAATTTATCAAATACCCATTATGCCCCACGATCGGAGATATCTTGGTTCTTTCTTGATGTCGGGAGAACTTGTCCACGTCAGCCGGGGTAAGTTCTTTGGCTTTCCACTGATTGCTGTTTTTGGTGAAAATCTGAATGGTGGTGCATCCCAGCTCCTCACCTGCCAGGATTGCGTTGAAGACTCCTCCCGAGATGGACATATGTGCACCGATTAATAACTTTTTTTCCATGTTGTCTTTCCTGCTTATCGAGCCTACCAGCAACTTAAGCAGAAATCTTTGAAAACACCTTTGGAGAGTCGGATCTGGAGTGTCCCGCTTTGGCGGGACCAAGAGCCTGCTCGTTTTTCAAGGACTAAAAGGTCAAGCTGAAGCTTGACACTCCAATAGTGCCGTTGACCTACCACAGCCTTTGTCTTTTGCTCAAATATGAATAAAGCGCATAATCGAAAGGAATGGAGGTATCCAGAAGGACGTAATCTATCATGCTTTCTCTGCACTCCAGGGTATACTTGCTCACCAGGGCCTTGAGCCTTTCGGTATATTCTTTTCTTATCTGCCAGGGAGAGGTCATCAACTCTTCGTCGGTCTCCAGATCCTTGAATATGGCCAACTCCGGAAAGGAAAAAGTCCTCTCCTTTGGATCCAACACGTGAAAAACGATCACCTCGTGTTTCTTGTGGCGAAAATGCTTCAGCCCGTTGATCACCTTGTTTGGGTCATCAAAGAGATCGGAGATCAAAATGATCAGTCCTCTTCTTTTTATCCTCTCTGCCATCCGGTGCAAGGCGGTATTTATGTTGGTGGTCGAAGACGGTTCTATCTTGTCCAACTCCTCCAAAAGCACATGAAGATGACTTTTTAACGCGGATTTAGGGGGGATGTATCTTCGTATGCTCTGATCAAATACAACCAATCCCACCGCATCCCTCTGTTTCAGCATCAGATAGGAAAGAGCGGCAGAGAGATAGGAGCTGTATTCAAGCTTGTTTATTCCGTTGGAGCTGTATCCCATGGAACCGGAGGTATCCAGCAGTATATAAGCTTTGAGATTTGTCTCCTCTTCGAATTCCTTTATGAAGAACCTGTCGGTCTTGGCGTAGACCTTCCAATCCACGTTTTTCAATGGATCTCCGGGCATGTATTGCCTGTGCTCGGCAAACTCCACCGAAAACCCATGATAGGGGCTCTTATGCAGGCCGGCAATGAACCCCTCCACCACCATTCTTGCCTTAATCTCCATCCCGGAGAGCTTGGAGACCACGTCCGGACGTAAAAACCTGCGATAATCTTCAGGCATTATCTTACCACTTTCTTGATTTTTTTACTCTTTACCATCTCGCTTCGTAGACCTTTCGGCTGACCAGACAAGCCCAACTTTTCAACCTTTTAACCTTCTAACCTTTGAACTCATTCACTCCTTGCCCATTCTTTCTTCCAACCTCTCTGCCAACCCGGAGCCTATCATCTTCAGAACCTTCAACTCCTCCTGAGCCTTTTCCTTTTCACCCTTCAAAACGTAGATATATCCCAGATTGTAGTGAGCATTGGCATGATAGTAATTGAGCTTGACCACCATGCTGAACTCCTCAATGGCCTGGTCATATTTCTCCTGTCGCATGTACGCCGCGCCCAGATTCGTGTGAGCTTTCAGGTGATTGGGATTAAGATCGACCGCTTTTCTGTATTCCTCGATGGCTTGGTCCAGGTTGCCTTGATCCTGATGCGAAAAACCTTGTCTGAAGTGCTTCTCTGCCTGCTCTTCCTTGTTGGCGCAGCTTAAGAATCCAAGAATCAGAAAGAAAATCAAAAAGTTTTCAAAAACGTGTCCCCACTTCATGGAAACCTCTTCTCATTTTGGAAACAGGCCATAACGTTTGTCGTCGGCGAAGCTCGACGCTTGAAATTTCTCATCCGCTTCACCTGTTGGGAATTCCCCGGCTTCGACCGCCCTAGATTCGAGCTTCGATACGAGTCTCGTAACCGTCAACCGAATTTCGAAACCTACTCCTCCTTCACATCCTGCAGCAGCTTTTCGATGATGTCCAGGGTTCCCACGCCATCCGCTTCAGCATTGAAGGAGGTAACGATTCTGTGCCGGAGCACCGGTTTTATCACTGATTTCACGTCTTCACACGACGGGGTATACCTGCCGTCCAGAATCGCCCTGGTCTTTGCACCCAGGATCATATACTGAGACGCCCTCGGTCCGGCGCCCCAGTTGACCCAGTTCTTTATATAGGGAAACGAATTGTTCTCATTCGGTCTGGTGCTTCGAGCAAGCCGGACCGCATAGTTGATCACGTGATCCGATGCCGGTACCCTGCGGGCCAACTGCTGCAGGCTTATTATCTCCTCTCCTCCCATAACCTTTTCCAAATCCCAGATATAGGCACTGGTGGTGGATTTGACAATCAGGTTTTCCTCGTCTTCTGAAGGATAGTCCACATAGATATTGAACATAAACCTGTCCAGCTGTGCCTCGGGAAGGGGATAGGTTCCCTCCAGCTCAATCGGATTCTGGGTGGCTAAGACAAAGAAAGGCTCTGCCAGTTTATAAGTTTCTCCCCCGGTTGTAACCTCGTGTTCCTGCATGGCCTGCAAGAGAGCGGATTGGGTCTTGGGAGGGGTACGGTTTATCTCGTCTGCCAAAACGATGTTAGCGAAGACCGGTCCTTTTACAAATTTGAAGGTCCTTTCCCCGGTGGAGACGTTCCCCTCAATTATCTCCGTGCCAGTGATGTCTGAGGGCATCAGATCAGGAGTAAACTGAATCCGCTGGAATTTCAAATCCAGTATCCTGGCGATGGTGGAAATCATCAAGGTCTTTGCCAGACCGGGCACGCCGATCAAAAGACCGTGACCGTTGGACAGAAGAGCAATCAGAAGCTCATCGATCACCTGTTCCTGGCCAATGATCACTTTCTTTATCTCTTTCTTTATCTTATTTCTGGCTTCGTTTAATTTCTCAACCGCCAAAAGATCTTCTTTTTCTGCCATTTAGTCCTCCAAGAATTGTCACCAAGTAGATCCCATCTCTAGGATGTATCGTTTGCCGCTGCCGTCATTTATATTATATACACGAAAATCGCCCGGAAAATTCAAAGAAAAATCGAAAATTTCGGCGAAAACACTGTGCTTATCCTGACCAGAGATGCTTTCTTGACTTTTCAGTTTCTCCTTAAGAAGCCTCGCCTAGGTAAAAGAGAAAAACCAAGCCCCGCCAGAGGCAGGGCTTAAGTTGAATCTCAACAGCAAAGCGAAATTCCCGCCGCACTTGTGGAACCCTCATAGAGACTTCAGGTATCTGTCGATATCTCGTGCGGCTTTCTTGCCTGCGCCTGCGGCTAATATCACCGTGGCGCCACCTGTGACTATGTCCCCGCCAGCCCAGACTCCTTTTCGGGAGGTCTGGCCGGTTTCAGGATCGGCGATGATATTGCCCCATTTGTTCACCTCCAAACCTGAGGTGGTTTGCGGAACCAGGGGATTGGAGCTATTGCCTATAGCCACCACCACGGTATCGACCTCCATGGTGAAGTTGGAGCCATCGATCGGAACGGGACGCCTTCTCCCGGAAGCATCCGGTTCGCCCAACTCCATTTTTATGCATCCCATGGTGGTCACCCACCCATCCTCGTTACCCACATATTTGATGGGGGCGGTCAGGAAGTGGAACTGAACCCCCTCCTCTTCGGCATGGTGGATCTCGTCTATTCGTGCCGGCATCTCCTTTTTGGATCTTCTATACACTATATAGGCGTTCTCCGCTCCCAACCTTAGGCTGGTCCGCACCGAATCCATGGCCGTGTTTCCTCCGCCTAAGACGACCACTTTCTTGCCGGAGAAGATGGGGGTGTCATATTCAGGAAAGTCATAAGCCTTCATAAGATTGGATCGGGTCAGATATTCGTTGGCAGAATAAATGCCGTTTAGATTCTCTCCGGGAATGCGCATAAAATTGGGAAGCCCAGCTCCGGTTCCTATGAAGACCGCATGGTAGCCTTGTCCAAACAGTTCATCTATGGTATGCAGTTTGCCGATCACGCAGCTGGTTTTAATCTCCACCCCTAATTTCATCAAATAGTCCACCTCCGATTGGACTATCGTCTTGGGCAATCTGAATTCAGGAATGCCGTAAACTAAGACCCCGCCCGTTTTGTGCAATGCCTCGAATATGGTCACTTTATGACCCCGTTTGATTAAATCACCAGCAAGTGTCAAGCCGGCGGGACCGGATCCCACGATGGCCACTTTTTTCCCGGTGGGAGGCGCGGTCTCCGGGATCTCAACTTTTCCTTGTTCTCTTTCAAAGTCTGCGGCGAATCTCTCCAGATTTCCTATGGCCACCGGCTTGTATTTTTTGGACAGCACGCAAACCTTCTCACACTGATCTTCCTGAGGGCAGACCCTTCCGCAGACGGCAGGAAGGCTGTTGTTCCTCTTTAGCTCTTTGGCGGCACCGATGAAATCTCCTTCGGCGATCAATCGGACAAATGCCGGAATGTCTATCTCCACCGGACAGCCGCCCACGCAGAGAGCCTTCTTGCACTGGAGACACCTCTTGGCCTCGGTCACGGCCATCTCCGCGGTATAGCCAAAAGGAACCTCCTTAAAATTTTTGACGCGTTCTTCAGGACTCTGCACCGGCATCTTCTGTCTGGGTATTTTTAGTCTCTCTGCATTTGTCACCGATTTCCTCCGTTTTTCAGCTCAAGTATATTCTAAAGATATTTCGCCAGGGTTTTGTGCTTTGGGGTCAATCAATTGCCGAGAAGCCGTGAAGGCTTGTCTACGCCACCCATTTCTTCGAGGGCTTTAGCTGGAACCCGAAGTCAATCCCATCTTTTGCCTGAACCTTTCCATAGCTGTTTTCTCCTGTTTCAAATACATAGCTTGTCTTTTCAGAAGTTCATCGAAATCGACCTGGTGTCCGTCGAAATCCGGACCATCCACGCAGGCGAACTGGGTTTTTCCTCCCACCGTTACCCGACACGCACCGCACATCCCAGTGCCATCTACCATGACCGGATTCAGGCTGACCATGGTTTTGATCTGGTGAAGCTGGGTTATTTGGCAAACGGCCCTCATCATTATCACCGGGCCGATGGCCATAATGAAGTTGATCCCGGACGACTGGTCGGTGAGCAGTTTGGTCAGAAGATCGGTGACGAAACCATGATGACCATAAGATCCGTCATCCGTGGAGATCAGAAGCTCATCGCTCAGTTTTCTCATCTCCTCTTCTAAGATCAATAAGTCCTTACTGCGTGCCCCGATGATCGATATGACTTTGTTCCCTTTTTCTTTCAAAGCCTTGGCGATGAAATGAACCGGAGCGATTCCAATCCCACCCCCTATGCACAACGCCGTGCCAAAATCCTCAATGTGGGTGGGAATTCCCAAAGGTCCGACCACATCTGCCAGAGCTTCCCCTTTCTTGAAGGTTGCCAGGTGAGTCGTGGATTTTCCCACCTCCTGGAAGATGATGGTTAAAATCCCTGCCTCCGGGTCCAGATCGGTGATGGACATGGGAATCCTCTCCCCTTCCTCGTTGATCCTTAACACCACGAACTGCCCGGCTTCGGCCTTCCTGGTTATCTCCGGAACCTCCAATCTCAGGAGGTTGATGCTGGGCGCCAGCTTCGTCATTTCAACGATTTTGTTCAATCTATCCTCCAAAAGAAAATCATAAACTCAAAAAGAAAAAGTGAAAATCACAATTCGAAATTTAAAACCATTTGTAATCCTTTTGTTTTTTGAGCTAGTTTTGAATTTTGAATTGCAGTTTTACATTTTTAATTTTGAGTCCTTTCACCATCTCTTCTGTTCTTTGCCTTCGAGGTTCTCTATCTCGTCCAAAAAATAAACCTTGAAGAAATCCACGACTTCTAGAGTGGAGAAAACGTTTATTGCTTCCTGATCCTTCAACTTCTGATATCTCTCTTCGAAGGCGGGGTCATACTCCAGCAGCGAGTCCAGCCCGGCCACCACTCTTTCATAGTCTTTCAAATCAAACTCTTCTCTTACCTGTCCAGGCAAGATATCTCTGAAAGCATCCAACCTTTCCTGAAGAATTTCAACCTTAGATCTCTCGCATCCGACGAAAAGCAAGAGCAATACGAATATGGCTAACCACGATTTGTTCAACTCACAGCCCCTTGTGCATTTGCTTTCTTTCCTTAGCCTCTTGTATAACCCGTTTGGTGTCCAAAGCTATTACCAACTCCTCATTAGTGGGAATACATAATACCTTCACCTTCGAGTCTTTGGTTTGAATCTCCGCCTCAACTCTTTGGGCTTTCTCATTTCTTTCGTCATCGATTCGGATTCCCAAAAAATCAAGGTTTTCACAACACTTCTTGCGAACCAAAGGAGAGTTTTCTCCGATTCCAGCGGTAAAGACCAAGGTATCCAATCCCCCCATGGCTGCGGCATAAGCTCCAATGTATTTCCGGACTCGATAGCAATAGACGTCCAGAGCCAACTGGGCACCGGTATTTCCTTTCTTCGACTCGGCTATTATGTCCCGCATATCACTGGAAACCCCGGAGATGCCATGCATTCCGCTGTGTTTATTAAGAAGGGTGATAGCTTCATGAAGGCTCAACTCCTCTCTGGCCATTACGTGCAGAATAATGGCTGGATCCAGATCACCTGATCTGCTTCCCATCAGAAGCCCTTCCAAGGGAGTAAACCCCATGGAAGTGTCCACAGATATTCCCCCTTTCACTGCCGCCATGCTGGCTCCGTTGCCCAGATGACAGGTGATGATCTTCAACTCTTTGATGGGCCTTCCCATCATTCGAGCCGCTCGCCTGGAGACGTAGAAGTGAGACGTGCCGTGAAAACCGTAACGTCTGATTTCGTATTTCCGGTAGAGAATGTAGGGTATGCCGTAAATGAAGGCGAAAGGTGGCATATTCTGATGGAAGGCGGTATCAAACACCCCTACCTGTGGGACCCCCGGAAGTATCTGGGTGCAGGCATTTATTCCTCGAATATTGTGAGGATTATGAAGTGGCGCAAGCTCAATGCATTTCCTTAGCACCTGCATTACATCCCGATCAATGAGCACGGAATCAGGAAATTTCTCTCCACCGTGGACCACCCGGTGTCCCACTGCCTCAATTTCAAATTTGTCTTTGATAACTCCGTGATCAGAAGTAAGAAGGATGTCGATAACCTGTTTCACTGCCGCAATATGATCCAAAATCTCACTGGAGATAGTGATTTCAGGGCGGTCATGTGGTTTATGAGTCAAGACCGCTCCACTCATACCGATACGTGAGACCGTACCTTTAGCCAAGACATAGGATTTGTCTATATCTATAAATTGATATTTCACGGAAGAACTACCACTATTCAAGACTAATATTTTCATCGCGTGTCACTCATCTCTCTTTACGTTTAAGCCTTTGGGTTGTGGAGAAACAGCCTCTCTGAGAGCAACTGAGACGTCGTATCTTTGTATTTGCCCAATCCTTCGACTTCGCTCACTGTCTCTGAGCAAGGTCGAAGGGAACTTGCCCCGAACCATTCATTGGGCTTTCTAGGCACCTTTGGGTGGAACTGACGCTCCACCCCTGCATTCTCTCTCTCCGCAAGGGGTTTCTGGTTCTCCACTCTCTACTCTGAACTTGGCCTTCTCACCTCAGCCTAAGCTCTGCCTCGCCGATCTTGTTTCCTTCCTCATCATATTTGAAAAAGCCCTGGCCGGTCTTTCTCCCAAGATATCCAGCTCTTACCAGTTTTCTCAACAAAGGGCAAGGGTTGTATTTGTGCTCGGACAGTTCATTCAAGAGATTCTCCATCCAACTCATCACCTCATCCAGACCCATCATATCGGCCAGAGCTAAAGGTCCGACATTGAAACCGTAACCCAGTTTCATGGCGATGTCGATGTCCTCAGCCGAAGCAATTCCCTCCATCAGAACGTGCATGGCTTCGTTGAGCAAAGGGACGATAATTCGCGTGGTGACATATCCCGGATATTCGTATACCGTGACCACGGTCTTGCCCAGGTGCTCCTCGGCAAATTCCTTGATGACATTGATGGTCTCCTTTGAGGTTTTAAGCCCGCGCACCACCTCCACCAAAGGTATCTTTGTTACCGGAGGCAAGAAATGAAGCCCTATTACTTTCTCCGGCCTTGTGGTAGCAGCGGCTATCTCAGTTACCGAAAGCGTGGAGGTATGACTGACCAGAATAATCTCCGGGCGGGTCAACCGGTCCAACTTTTCGAAGATGTCCCTTTTTAGCTCCAGATCCTCGGGAACCGCCTCAATCACCAAGTCCGCCTTATCAAAGTCCTGGTACTCAGTGGTTCCCCTTATTCGCGACAAAATAGCTTTTTTCTCGCTTATCGTCATTCCCCATTTTTCTATCTCGGCATCCATCTCCTCCGACAGATGCCTCATGCTCTGTTCGAGTATCTCTTCCTTTAGGTCAACCAACGTGACTTCAATTCCAGCGGCAGCAAGCAGTTGGGATATTCCTCTTCCCATTACTCCCCCGCCTATGATCATTACCTTCGATATCGCCATCTTAATTCCTTTCGCGATTGACGGAGACCCGCTTAGGATCAGGCTTCCTGATTAATACCACAACTTGATAAAATAACAAAATTCCCGTGTTTTGCAACTTCTTTTTTGGAAAGATTGTAAAACCTTTCACAAGCAATAAGTCCTTAGTCTAATTACGTCAATAAAATAAGGCTTGACAATGAAACTCGATAGGCTATAATGTGCGAAGAACTGAAAAAACACAAAACTTCACGGAGGTTTCAAAATGGCACTAAAGACAGTAGAGGAGTTCAAGGAAAGTTTGAGAAGAATGCGTCCGAATATCCACAAGTTTGGGAAGCTGATAGAGGACGTAACCACTCACCCGGCCACCAAGTGGACCGTGGAGGGACATGCCCAAATTTACAGGGCACAGAATGACCCACAGTATCAGGAGAATTTTACCACCACCTCGAACCTGACCGGGGAGAAGATCTCCCGGTATCTCTCGATAATCGAAAGTCCAGAGGATATGATCGCCAACTCCAAGATGAAGAGGCTGATCTTTACCCTCTCCGGAACCTGCACCGGCGGAAGATGTGCCGGCTGGAACTGTATCAATTCGATGTGGGCCACCACCTACGATATGGATAAGGATCTGGGAACCGATTACCACGAAAGGCTGAAGAAATGGCTTGCCCGGGCTCAGAAGGAGGACATTTCCATATCCGGAGCCTTAACCGATCCAAAGGGTGACCGCACCAAATCTCCCTCCCAGCAGGATGACCCGGATATGAACCTGCATGTGGTGGAGAAACGGGACGACGGCATTGTGGTTCGTGGGGCCAAAGTTATGATCTGCGGCGTAGCGGCAGCTAACGAGATTTTTGTGCTTCCCGGTTCTGGTTACAGGGAACAGGACAAGGATTGGGCTGTAGCATTTGTGATTCCTAAGGATACTAAGGGATTAACCATCGTTGAGACCCGCCGTCCTTCAGATACCAGAGAAGAGGAAGAAGGATTTGATATTCCGGTCAAAGTCGGAGGAATCACGCAAGCTTATCTTTTCTTTGAGGACGTGTTTATTCCCAAAGAAAGAGTCTTTATGTGCGGGGAGTACAAGTACACTTTGAGTGCAGTCCTGAATTTCATCATGCCCTACAGGGCCGCAATTGGGGCCTGTGTTGCCGGACAGGGAGACATCAAGGTAGGAGCCGCAATTCTGGTGGCCCGCGCCAATGGGCTATCGTCCAAAGCCTTTAATGAAAAACTGACCAAAATGTATATCAACAACGAGACCACCTTTGGCATGGGCATTGCCGCTGCCGCCTTGGGCAAAAAACACCCTTCCGGGGTGTGGTTGTGTAATCCTCTTCTGGCAAACGTGAACAAGGTTCATGTCGCCACCTTGCCCTATGAGACTTCGGTTTTGGCTCAGGACATCTCCGGCGGCATAGCCGAAACCGGCTGCATTCCCTCCTCCGTTGACTTCTATGATGAGAAGTACGGGCACCTGGTGCAAAAATATCTCAAAGCCAAATCATCTGCCGAGGCCAGAGCCAGAGCCGCCCGCCTGGTGGAATGGACCACCATAGGCGCAGGCGTACCCGGATGTATGCACGGCGGAGGCTCCCAGGATGGAGCTAAATTGGTGATCCGGGCCAACACAAAACTGGAAGAAAAGGTCGAACTGGCCAAAAGATTGGCTGGAATAAAAGAGGACCTTCCTGAACCAGAAAAGAAAAAATAGCCTTTGGTTTGGGCGGAAGCTCGTTCTAAAGGCTCGACCTGAAGAGTTTAACGCCCGCCCGAACATGGCAACAACTAATAACAAGACTTGAATGCGCCCGCCAACTGACAACGGTTAGCCGAATACTGCCCGAATTTTCCCTCTTTTTAAGAAAATTTATCTTGACTTTTACTAACGAATATGGGTTTTTTTAATCAACCCCCAAAGGAGGTGGCCAATGTTGAAGTCAATTGTGACGCTCATCATGACCCTACTTCTCTATGGGACCTCGATAGCTGGTATACCGAATCCCGCCGGAGAAGAGGAGTTATTCGGTGTGCAGGATATAAGTGCTGAAGGGAACTTATACAAGCGCGGAAACGCGGGCGTATACTTCGGATTCGCTGGCGTCCTGCGTGATAGGTATAGCAAAGATATTCTTGCTTATGAATCAAACACATACCTGCAACTGGGTTTAACGGTACAGGGTCACTACGATCTTTTGCGAAACCTGCGTGGGTACATCGAGTTGCCCTACACGGCAAAATTGGGTTTCGTGGAAAAAGAGACAAGTCCACTTCCCGGTCCTGAATACGAGTTCGAGGCGAATACTGGATTTAGCGACTTTGTTGCTGGAGCAACTTGGTATGCCTTGTTGCAAGATCAATCACCGGTCAATGTTACCAGTCAGACCGAGGTAGTTCTGCCATTCGGCGAGTGTCGCTTCGATCCCGAGTACGAAGGTTATTTCGAACTGGGAAACGGTTTTGGGCAGCTTTCTCTGGGGGTGGGAGTAAGCAGAACCGTGTCGCCTGCCGTCCTGCTTTTTGCTAACGGCGCTCACGTCACGCGTTTCTCTAGGACATTTACTCGCCGCAACTATAAACTGAAGTTGGAACCGGACAATGTTGAGTTTCTATCAGTCGGCATTGGGTTCCTCATCGGTAAGAACTACCAACTCAACATTCAGATGGAACAGGCTTCGGTCGGGGCAATCAAATACAGATCTTATGCGTTTGAGCCAAAATACACCTATAAGAGCTATGGGCTTAAATTCATAGCCAACAGCAAGAAGCACGGCATCCCGCCCTACACGGCTTTTGTAGGTGTGGATGAAATAAAGGGGAAAACTTATTTCGCTTTCGGCTATTACTGGCCAATCGGATTCCGACTTTTTGGGATCGATTTTTAGGAGGTTGCCATGTGCATTACACTTAACCGTTGGATTAGAAAGAGCCTGCTGTTGGCACTTACAGTCTTGGTAGTGACACCCACCGGCGTTTGTGCACAGAATTGGACTGACTATAATCAATGGGTTCCGTCAACGAATTTCCCGGACATAGGAACCAGCTGGACAGTATTGAACGACCCGCTCAATTCCTGGATCTCGTTCCCCACCAGTTCAGTGAACAACTCGTGGATAACTGACCCTGGATTCCTACAATCGCTGCGTGTGGAACACGCTAGCATGTTGACTTCGACCATGAGTTCGGCAAGCGGATATTCAATGACTTCGCTGTTCAGTCCTTTGCCTTCCGTGGACCCGATGGGTAATAGAAGCACCTTGCTCGAATCGGTTCGGGCTAGCTCAGGGCTCGACTATGGACTTCCCCCACTCCAGACAGGAGAACTTGTGGCTTCTGCCTTCGATGTGATGACACCAGCCGGCAGACAGTTGACCTACCCGATGTTTGAGCAGGTGGCGATGACCAGAGTTCGGCCGCAACTTGTTAGGAATCAGATATCGCAAGAGTTAAACCTCGTAAATCAAGAGAGGCTGAAGGTCGGTCTGCCGAGGTTGTCTTTTGAGGAATACTACGGCTCAAACCCAGTCAGCCAGCCTGTGGCTACAGTTGGTTCAGTTTTGGCCGGATACGCTGGGTTTGTCGAGATGGCTTCCCCAAACTTGGACGCGTGCCTTTGGATGAGCCAACTTGCCGCCTATCCGGAGAAGACTGTCGTGTTGGGAAATCTCGATATTGGTCTGAAGCTGACCAAACTGTCTGCTGCTGCTGCGAATGATATAAATTATCTGCGTAGTTCGATTGCGCATGGACAGCCAGCTGATCCGCGTCATATGCAATTGGTTCAAACCGGTACTCGAATGCTGCTGAATGAGGCAGTCCCTGGCTTAGGCGAACTCGCGCAGGTCAGACTAACATACTCGACTCGCGGCTGGAGGGGTGCTTTGACCGTTGGGGAGGTCGAAAACCTATGGTATGCGGCGGTGAAAGTACCGGCATTCATAGCCGGTACATGGTACACGGGGAAACCGCTGGCGGGGAAGCTAGCAGCCAAAGGAGTAGAGCTGGCTGGGAAAAGGGCTAGTTGGACATATTATCCCCTGTTCGAATACGCCGCGAAAGTTAGGGTCAGCGAACCGATGGCTGAAAATGAGTTACAGAATCTGACCAATATCAATCGGGTGCGTGCCATGAACGGCCAAGAGCCCTGGACCATTGAGGATCTGCGGGCCCAAAGACCAGATTTGGCGTCGGAGAAGATCTCCCTGAAACATAGTACGACCGAGACGCTACTCCGCGGACTCGGGATTCGTGATCTCATGACGTTTGCTGAGTTAGGTCTACGGGGTATATACAGGCTCTTTGAGAGTTATCAGATGGCGAGGGTTCAGCCGCACATGAATTACAATCAGATGCGGACAGGAGTAAACCTTCTAAACCAAGAAAGGAGTACACTCGGCCTGCGGCGCCTATCCTTCGCCGAATACTACGGTGTATCACCAAATGATGTCTTGGGAAATGAGGCTCCTGGCTCGTTGGGCATAATTGGTGGTTTGAATACATTGTTCCAAGCCGGTAATCAGGTCATGTACAGGATGCTTGAGTCCTTCGAGATGGCTAGAATTCGACCACAGTTGGCTGAGCAGCAAAGCTGGTTAGAGTATAATCGGTTCAACCAGGAAGAGATGCTGAGTCGTGGTTTTTCTCGTATATCATATGATGAGTTCCTCCAAATGAGAACTTGGGAGATAAAAGGTGATGAGTGGTATACGAAAGGCTGGTTTATCAGCGATCCCACGCGAGGAATAACCACGATACGCAGAACGGAGAGATTTATAATCAAGATCTCTGGCCCCGACTACAGTCGGTCCGGATGGTTGTGGTAGATAGTACAGGAAACATTGCTCTATGACATGTATTCACATTTAACGAATCTGAAAAAACTTGCAGGAAAATTCTCAAAATCGAGACGTAAAAAAGTCAGTGGCGGATTGGTGCCATACTAACCTTCCGGGTGTTCGAAACAGGCTCGCTTCTACGAATAAGTAGTATGGAGCGGTGCTAATCACCCACCTTCAGAGGTCCCCGGGAGTCAAGAATTTAGAACTGCCTAGATACGAAGGCATATTAAAGACAAGCGAAAGGAGAGTCCGGTGAAAACTTTTATGCAGAAGAGTCTAATAATTGTAGCGGCTATACTCTTGGCCACTCAGGTGAGTGTACTCTGCCCTTGTCAGGTCCGTGCGGGAGAGAAAACGGAAGAGAAACGCAAGTGGACTATCGATACTGTTGCTGTCAGAGATGCGGAGGCGCTGCGCTCGATTAAACGGGTTGTTGTTTTGGTGTCCGGCGCTGAACCATATTATACAAATGTAATGCAACAGGCATTGGCGATTGAGTTGCGTAATATGGGTTGGGAGATTATTGGAGACCAAGAAATTCGCGAAGTTGTGCAGCGTGATCTGGAGAGCTGGTATTCCGAGTTGCCCGATTCTGTGCGCGCCAATCCAGAGTGGCTCAGATCCTGGTTGCTGTCGCTGCCGGACTCTGTTCAAGCCCGGATTACCGGAAGGACGGATGACGTCACGGTTGCGAAACTCATTGACGCAGACGCTTACGTGACAGGCACCATCCTGATGGGCAGACAGCAATATGCTTCCGGTGATAAGAGTTTTCAGGCCACTGCCGAGAAGATGGTGGTAACTGATTTTGCCTTACAAATCGTGAATGTGAAGGATCGCAAGGAAATATTTGGGGCAGTTTTGGGTTACAGGCACGGGCAGGGGATAGGCTATGCTGCGGAGGAAATGGCAGGAAAGATTATTGAGATTATGAGGTAGCCTCTTGAGGATAGAGCAAGTTGGCTTGCAGTTAGGTGATAGATAAGTTGATTTCTTAAACAAAGGTTTGTCCGGAAGATAGCGCCGCAGGCAGGAGCACGCAGTCTATTTGGGCTGTTTTTCTATCAAGCAAACAGCTAACCATTGACCTCAAAGGAGGTAGCTATGTGGAACCCATTCACAAAAGCCTGTTGTGCAATGATCATAGTAATGGCTTTTTCGTTTATGATCGGCTTCCCACCTACTGCTGGCGCCCAGTGGCACTCTAATCCGCCGAAAGAGGAAACATCTACAAAGACTTTAGTTATAATAGCTGCAGTCGGCCTTGCCGTGATTGCCACATTGCTTATAATAAAACATCACAAAAAGGCTAAGGAAAAAGAGGAGGAAGAAGATTCTGGCGAAGACTCAGATTCCACCTCATCACAGTTTTCGTATCCAAACTCTCGAATCTTTGCTGGTTCAGGTCAAACAAGCTTGCAGGAACGACTTTTTAATGAAAAAGAAAACACGCGGGTCAAACTGTATCTTGGTGTACGCAGCGATGATGCTGATCGTCTCATGACAAGAAAGTCTGATTTTCATTTCTCAGATCAAACTATCGTTGCTGGTGTATCACTTGAGTTTTAGTAGCACACTGCATAAGACGGCCAAATTTATGGTCTAAGGGAAAATTTCAGTTTCTTTTCCGATAGAGATATTGTAGACATAGAATGTGACCTCCCATATGTTGGTATCACACGATAGCCAGTGTGCTTCGACCAAGGCAGCACAGAGAGAACCTTTCTGTGCCCGCCAGGTCCCTGACCTGGCGGGAGATAATATTTAAAAGGCTAAGAGAGAAAAGGATGAATTAAGATGATTTCAACAATTAACTTAAATGACAAAACCAAGGAAATAAAGAAGCCGTGGACTCCTATTGAAGTTGCGCGGGTCAATGACCAGGTCGTGCGAATGGCTTTGATGGACGGAGAGTTTCATTGGCATAAACATACCAAAGAGGACGAGCTGTTCTACGTGTATAAAGGAAGCATAATAATACAGCTAAAAGGTCAGCCAGATATAACGTTGAATGAAGGGGAGATGGCAGTTATACCCAAAGGTGTGGAGCATTGTCCAAAAAGCTCAAAACCTTCATACAATCTGTTATTTGAACCTGCTGCATTAAGCACGCGTGGAGACTAAGTAGCCTCTGCTGTTTGTCGCGGATATTATCATTCCGGACCAATCGAATAGATTACACTGCTAACTGAAAACTGATAACTGCCCACTTTTTTGTCTTTTCAGAAGGTTTCGCTTGTTCTTTTCTAACCTTTATCTCATTTTGTAATCGGATTCGGAAATGATGTTGGGTTTGGAGTTTGAGTTCTCAACTCTAAACTCTGGACCCTTGACTTTCTTCTAGCGGAGGTGCTTTATGCACAAAACCGTTCTAATAATTCTCCTCCTCATGTTCTTGGCTGTGCCAGGTTTCGCCCAAACGGGAAAGGTCAGATCTGACTCCATCCCGTTTGCCTCTGCTGTCAATTATGCTGCAGGAGATGGTCCTCTTTCTGTTTTTTGTGCAGATTTGGATGGTGACTCAGATTTGGACTTGGTTGTAGCAAATTATTGGAGCGACAATGTTTCCATCTTAAAGAACAACGGGGATGGAACTTTTCTGACTAAGGTTGATTATGGTGCAGGAGAACGTCCTCGTTCTGTTTATTGTGCGGATTTAGATGGGGACACCGATCTGGACCTGGCAGTGGCAAATTATAATGCCGACAGTGTTTCTATCTTAAAAAATAGCGGGAACGGGACTTTTTATCTCGACAGTAGCTATGCAGCAGGAGTTGGTCCTTTTTCTGTTTATTGTGCGGATTTAGATGGGGATACCGCTCTGGACCTGGCGGTGGCAAATCGGGATAACGACAGTGTCTCCATTCTGAAGAACAACGGGGATGGGACTTTTCAGACTAAGGTTGATTACGCTACAGGAGATGGTCCTTTTTCTGTTTTTTGTGCGGATTTAGACGGGGATACCGATCTGGACCTGGCAGTGGCA